>Ga0209400_1000780_pt1 | contig 27659 bp, 44 predicted proteins | sample M_130807_EF_Meta_FD_187313 | JGI IMG/M metagenome (GOLD analysis project Ga0209400, IMG submission 187313) | Freshwater microbial communities from Lake Montjoie, Canada to study carbon cycling - M_130807_EF_MetaG (SPAdes) (version 2) | ecosystem: Environmental > Aquatic > Freshwater > Lake... | reverse complement strand
GTAGTGTAGCATTTTGCAACAACCCCTGTTTTTCACGGAAAAAACGCATGTTTTTGATGTTTTTATGCGTTTTCATCGGGAAATACGCATGTTTTTCATTGAGTGCGTTTCGCCCTTGTTTTATAGGCTTTTCTGCGCGTGACGTGCGTTTTGTGCTTGTTTTACAGGGCATTCCATCACTGCACCCTCACCGTCGTTCTTGCCTCATCGCCATAGCTCTTCTCAACGACAAGTCGCTGCACCTGCGTGTCGTCGAGCCACACGATAATCGCCAACGCATCGAGCACGCCCTTTGCGATGTTGTCGCAGTCCGGTCGTGGAAGCTTCGGTGCTGTCGCCTTCACGCCACGCTTAGTCATGTGTGACTTCGGTCGTGCGAACACAGCGTCAATCACAACGCTCACTGGATCTGTCGTTGGCTCTGCGTCGCCCATCGCTTTTATCGCACTTTGCGATATTGCATTTCGATAGTCGTTTATCGGGTGTTTCTTCGGCGTGTAGGCATGAGCGAATTTGCCACGAGTTGTGATCCGTGCCCGAGGTTGCGGCACTGGATCGCCTGCGACTGTGAACGTGATCGGTTTCATGCACCGAGCATCGCAGCAGCGTCAAGCAAACCGCGAAGCGTTGATGATCTCAAAGTGCCGCATCACTTGTCGCACGTAGTTGCCTTCATGGATTTCGTCCACGATGTACGCATGAATGACAAGCCCATTAGCGAGGTAATAAACGGCGACGCCCGCTTGGACGGGCCTGAAAGCGCCGTCCAGCGGGCCGCCGAGAAACTCGACTGTGATCCAATCTTGTTTCATTCGTAGCGAATCACCGCGAACCAGCCGCGCGGACCTCGAGCCACGCCTTTCTCAACGATGCGATAGCGACCACGCATTGCATCGGAGTAGAAACAACATGCGCGCTCTGCCGCGAGCGGAGAAGACGACGAGAATCCTATGCCTTCTCGTTTTCCTCCAGCCGTACCGCAATGACGCAACACGCCGGTGCGTGCCATCGTTTCAGCGTCCTGCTGCGCAGACGTGATATTTACCCGCCTGGCGTGGACGATGACATCAGCCGCCATCGACATACAGGGGGGGGTGCCCATCAAAAACGCAATCGCCAACACAATCCTTTGCATGCTCTCGCTCCTTCGTGGTCTGGACGCTCCAGCGTCCGATGAAGCCACGGTATGCGAGGCGTCAAGCGTTTCACCGCTCAAGTTCTTTCAGCACGTTCTCGATAATCGGATGCCGCACGATGTCAGTCGCCTTGAACTCAACAACGCCAACGCCTTTGATCGCCGCAAGCCGCTGCATGACGTCGATCAGCCGTCGCTCGCTTCGCGGCAAGTCCGATTGGTCAGCGTCTCCCGTGACGATGACTTTTGAGCCTTCTCCGATGCGTGTGAGGAACAGCTTCAACTGCGAGAACGTGGTGTTCTGCGCCTCGTCAAGGATGATGATGCTGTTGCGGAACGTCCTGCCGCGTAGATAGGCGAGGGGGGCTATTTTCACTGCCGCACCAACTCGCTCCCTGTCTTTCGTGTGCCCCTTGCGACCAGCGATCCGTTCAATGGCGTCAAAGAACGGCACCAAGTACGGGCCAACCTTTTCCTCGGCGCTTCCAGGCAGATACCCGAGTTGCTCCGTCGCCACACTAGGCCTGGTGATCACGATGTGCTCGACGGCGCCGGCCAGCAGCTGCTGCACCGCGTAGCCGCTCGCCAGATGTGTCTTGCCTGTGCCAGCCGGACCCAAAATAAACGTGATGGAGTTGCGCCGGATGACGTCTAGGGCTGCTTCCTGCGTCCTGTTGCGAGGCGTATAGCCTTCGCCGGGATGCGCCACCGGGGGGGGCCGTTTTTGCCGTCTGGTTTTTTTCTCTTTTCGCATGCGGCGTCAGACTATCCCGCGAAACGTGAAACCATCCCACGTATACCGAGGCACAGAGAACCGTTCCTCCTTCGGCGTCGCCACCACTCGCCGCGCTCGACACTCAGCCGCTCGCTCTGCAATCTGCTCTGGCGTCGGGTCATCCTCAAAGATTTCCCGCGTGCCCTTCTGGCGGTTTGGCAGCTTGTGCCGCGTCTTCAAACGATGCACGTAAGACTGCGAACAGCCGAGGGCGGCGGCGATCTCCTGGTAGGAGTCGCCGCGCGCCCACAGCCGATGCAATGTCGCCGCGCAGTATCGCACTTCGCGTCCTTGCGGCATGTCAGTCCACCGCCAGTGGCATGATCACGCCCGTGTTGTCGCCGCATCGCAGAATAACGGCAGACTGTGCGTCCACGGCCTCAACCTCCACTTCCGGCTCTGCTTCACTGTCAATGCCGCCAAGCCATTGCTGGACGAACAACGGGTCAAGCTTCACCGTCGCCTTGTCACCGGCTTCCACGACGTCGCAGGTAACGCTGCTTTCGCCTTTCTCGGCGCTCTTGCCTTGCAGCCAGATGCCACCGTCAGAAAACACGAATTGCACGCCTTTGCTTTCCTCGCTGGTGACGATGGCAGCCGCTCGAGTAGCAGCCAGCAGATCCGCACGGCTGACCGTCGTGGCCTTGGCGTCACGTTCCGGCAGCGTGTCACGCCACCGAGGGTAGCGACCGTCAAGCAAACGAGCCGTGACGGTAGCGTTACCAACCGTGGCGACGATCTCGTTTTTCGTTGCCTCAAGCTGCACGCTGGCGTCACTGCACCCAGCCGCAAGACGTGCGATGATTGCCATCGCACGAGCCGGGACGAGCAACGCAGGCTCAACCTTTTCGCCCTTGTGCTCCGGCTCCCGTCTGTCATCAACCGCCAGGTCATGCTCGCACGTCACGCACGAGAGCCGGCGACCGTCCGTGGCAACAAACGTGACAACCTCGCCTTTGACTTCCACGAGCACCGCACCGAGAGCGTAGCGGCTGGACTCGTCGTCCACGGCAAACACGACGCCTTTGACGGCACGGCAGAACTGATCGACCGGCAGCCGTGTGACGGGCTTTGCACCGTCCACGTTCCACGCTGGATACTCACAAGCGTCCTCAGTCGGCAGCGTCCACTCGCCCCTGCCGGCCTTGATCAGGCACGACGTGTCGTCAGGCGTGATCGTGATCTCATCGCCTGTGAAACTACCAAGGATGGCGGAAAGCCTGTCCTTCGGCAGAAGCAAACTGATACCTGGGGGCGTGTTTTCCAACGTGACGTCGATACGCACATCACCGTCACTCCCAGACAGAACCGCGCCCGATAGGAGCACGCTCTGGTAGATCGGCCTTGGCGACCGTGTTGGGACCGCCTGGCCTACGGCTGAAAGCGCCGCCTTCAATTCCGACGCCGCGAGGCTTATGCCACTCGCTTTCTTCTTTCGTTCCTTCGTCATTGTCATCCTTTGATTCCTTTCGTAGAGAACTTCCAACCAACACGCCAAGGGAAAACATTCCCGCAGCGATGATTTGTCCAACAGCCAACATGGCGAGGTTTTCGGTGCTCATGCGGTCATCCTCGCTTCCGCTGCAAGGATCGCCCGCCCGATGACTTCGACGACTTGCGGGACGACGGCGTTGCCGAGGCATCTAAGGCGGTGAACCCGATTGGGAACCCCATGATCTGCTCTGCGGACCCAGGATCTAGCGTCCCTTGCCCTACGTTGACCCATAGCCAATCCGTCAGCGTCATCCCATCGCTTAACGATCTGCCCTTCGCGGTGCCGTTCCGGCCCCCTCGAGAGTCGCCTGCAACTAGGGTGGGCAACAATCCACACCCTATCCCTGAACTGAGGTGAACCAACTGCGGCAGCTGGAATGCAATGCCATTCCGCGTCATACCCGAGCGAGGAAATGTCTCCGAGAACTGCTCCCATTCCCCGAGAAAGCAACGCTGAGACGTTCTCCACGACGACGTAGCGTGGTCGTATCTCGCCAACAATGCGGGCGAATTCCTTCCACAGTCCGCTTCGGTGACCACGCAGCCCTTTTTTGTCTCCAGCGTTGCTGATGTCTTGGCAGGGGAAGCCCCCGCAGATGAGATCGACGCTGAAATCCTGTGTGTGTGTGTGTGTGTGTGTGTGTGTGTGTGTTGGTGGGAAGGTTCGCACGTCGTCGTGCTTGGGCACGTCGGGCCAGTGCTTGTTGAGGACTGCTCTTGCATACGGGTCAATCTCCACTTGCCAAGCACACTTCATTCCGGCCCGCTCAAGTCCGAGCGAAAAGCCACCAATCCCTGCGAACAGTTCGCCGAATGTCACAGCCCCACCTCCGTCTTCTCAATCACGCTTGCCAGCCTGATGCAACGCTCTAGCGTGACTTCCAGCGTCTTCGCAGCCGTCTCGAGCAAAATCCTGTCGTCGTCGCTGATGTCGTCGTCCCACGCACGATCCATGAGCGCCTGGACGACGTCTGACGGTGGCGGAAGGTGGATGAAGCTCATGCGTCACCGCCAATCACGCGGATGGTGCGAGCCTCGCCGTCCTGCCAAGTGATCCAGCCTTTGCGCCGCATGGGCCGCAGATGGCACATGACGCCGTTGGTCGTCCACTCAAATGCGTGGCCGATCTGGCGAATGGTCGGGCTGTACCCGTGGACGTCGATGTAGCCGGAAATCCAGTTGAGGACGTCCTGCTGGCGGGCAGTTAGTGGCTGGCGTTCTGTTGTCGTGCTCATTGGTTCACCTCGTCCGTGAGTTTCACACTGCCTGCAAGCGCGGCGACCATGCCGCCTTGCCTCTGGTCACGACGCCAAGCAGCGTGCTCGGCGTCTGTCATGCTTTTCTGCGCGTCCGACCGGAAAAATCGGCGGTTCGCCTGCGGCTGCGGCGGCGCTCGCTCGTCTGGCCGAACGCCAGGCGTACGGTTCGTGCCGCCCTTGTCCTGCGAGCGAGTCAACCAAGACACGACAAAACGTCGCCAGTTGCTCTTGTGTGCTCGTGTCGGGTTGGCTTTGAGCCAAGAGCCGGCTTTAGCAAGTTCAGCCGCCAAATCGCACGCTGGGTACGCCTGACGCCATTCCTGCCGGTCTGCGTCCGAGATTCCCTGCCACCCTGCGTCAGCAGACCACGAAACGGCGTCTGCGGGCTGCGAGCGTTTCCGCCGCTTCGGCGGTTCGCTCGTAGCTACCTGCGCAGCAGGTTGTATTTCTTTCTTCTCTTCTCCTGTCCTCTCCTGTCCTGTCCTGTCCTGTGGTGACGGCGATGCGTCACCACCCCGTGACGGTGGTGCGTCACACCCCTGTGACGGTGCAGCGTCACGCGGGCGTCCTCGGTAGGAATCCTGACGCCGGGCGTGGAGAGCGCGAGCCTTGGCAGAGCCTGAAAACCGCTTTTCCCAGCCTTCTATGACGATCCTGTCCCCAACAAACGTGACCCATCCAACACGCTCGACGGCAAGCCAGAACGCCTCGTCACCGCCGGCAACCGACGCCACCCGCCTGGGCGTGGCCTTAATAGTGCCGTCCGAAGAGTTCAAAGCAGCCCACGACCAAAGCTGCACCAGCCGCCAGCAGACAACCTCGACAGGCAGCCCGGTCTCGTCCACCAGTTCAAGCACCTCGGGCTTCGTGCCAAGGTTGCAGTCTAGGGGAATCCATTCACCTGCCATGCATCACCTCGTGCGACACGTCAGTCAGTTCAATGCGGCCCGCGCCCATGCGGGAAGCCTCTCTAATGCACAGTTCCCTAGCGCGAATCAGCATTTCTCGATAAGACTTCATCGCCGAAGTGCGCACCGACTTTTCGTGATTGCTGTGTAGAGCAAACTGCTTGTAAGCGCCGCCAGATTTGACGCTGATGCCAAGGCGTTTAGCGCGCCTTTGAAAATGAGGCCGGAACGTGTGCCACATATGATTTGAACGTGCGACTCCTCCACGCTGATGCCACGGAGTCATTCGCACAACGTAACGCATCCACGACCACTTGCCAGGACGCTGCCCGCAATGAGTGAACTCCAACAGCTTGCCATCGTCATCGCAAAACAAAGTCGAAGCGACTGACACGACAAACTTGAGGCTCGGAAAGCCACCTCGTTGCCTGACCTTGCGAGCCAACTTCATGATCAATGGGTGGAACTCACCGCGATATTCGACTGTTCGCTCGGCGTTCAGCACGTTGTTTGATCGACGTGTAATCTCGCGGCCAAAATCACGAAGTGGCGATCTATCAAACGACGTGTACGGATTTGCTAAGGAAATTTCGTTACAACGATCAACATAAACAGCAAGCGACAGAGCGTCGGCTGCATCTGTTTTTTCGGCAGTTCGCATCAGCTCTGGAAAGTTGTGAGCCACCCAGCGCCTCATTCGTCTGCCCGTATGTAAATGCGGGGCCAGCTTAAGAGTTACGCCACGGGACCGCAGTTGTTTGTACAAGTCGCGCAACTGGTCGGCAGTGAAAGGCTGGGCAAGCGAATTCTGCGTCTGTGGAACAGCTAAGTGAGCCGACTCGCACAGCAATAGCGTTCCAGATGAAAGTTGCAGCAGCCAGGACTTCAATTCACAAAAAGCCATTTTCCCTTTGCGTTTACATCGTGCCATGTAGTAGTGCACGCTGCTGCACCCAAAGTCGATGCCGACAACCTCGTTGTACTTTGACGGGTCGCACCACGTCTGTGCCGTGGTAGTGGTAGTCGCATGTGTTGGCAGCTCGTCTTGTTCAAGCTCTGGAAATAACAGCGTCATCAAAACTCCTTGCAAAAGCCCTGCGGGTGTCACGTCATGAAAAGAGGCAATAGCCTCACGTGAGGAAAAGACGCCCGCAGGGGATTGTTCGTTAAAAAACCGGCGAGCGTCATGCCGGCAAAAGAGGCGATAGCCTCACGCGGGGAAAAGACGCTCGCCGGCACTTGTTGGCTAGTTGATCCTCCACTCGCGTTCGCCACGTCCGCTGCTACTACGCACCGTCCTGCCCGTCTCAACGATCCTCCCAGCCTTGGCAAGCTCCGCGATCCGCTTGCCGATTTGGTGCGGCAGCAGCCCACATCGAGCCGCGATGCCTGACGCCCCAGCCGGCCCATGCGACAGCGCCTCGAGGATCGCCGCGTGGTGCTCGCCTGCGAACGTCTTGACGCTTGCGGCTGCGGCCTTGCTCGTCACAGGATCGGTGCGGCGAAAGAGCGGCAGCGTGTCCTCAATGTCGGGCGTGATGTAGTGGGGGCGGGTCATGCGACTATCTCCTGCGGCAACGACGAGAACTGGTCTCCCTCTCGCAGATGCACGGCACTTTTCATGCACTCGCACGACCGCGCTGCCCAGAAAAGACCCCTGTCGGCCACGAAAAAAACAAAGTCAACGTCAGCCGACCAGTCTCTTGGAGTCCTGCGACCGCCAGACGTCTTCTTGCGAAGGTCAAATCTGTAGCTGCCGTCGCTCTGTTGCCGGCAGCAACTCTTGACCTGAATGCGAATAACTCGACTTCCCTTGATCGCCACAACGTCTACCCCCGTGTCAACGGATGGACATGATGTGTTCCATCCGGCACGAAGGAGCAGGCTTTCGACGTCCTTCTCTGCGGCTTTCGCCAACGTATTCACAATCACCTCCGTGTGTATTGGCCGCGTCTCGTGCGGCACCCGGCTGCGTTACCCAAGGAGAAAGTCAGGCCGCAGCTGCGGCAGTTACTCGCCACCTCGCCGCTTGGCGGCCACTGCTGCTCCCATGCAAGCAGCTACGGCAATGGCGTGCCGGTCGCTATCTGCCTTTGTCTCTGTTGTCCAGCCGGGTGATGCGTTCCTCTTCTGCAATGACCGCTCGCTCCATCGCTGGTGAGTTCCATCGCGGTCCCATGTCGAAAAGCATCGGCGGCGGAAGTGCATCAAGCACCTTGCCGATGTCGGTTTCAACCATCAGCGGCTCGGCCTGGTCTTCGCGGGCGAGTCGCTTGCGTGCTTCCTCGACGGTCTCAAAGTCGCGTCGGTACTCGCTCATGCCGTCACCTTCTCTTTCGACGCTGCCGCCTCAACTCGCAGCCTGTCGGCCTGCGCCAGCAGCCGGTGCCCAAGTGCTTCAATCTGCTGCGCCGCCTCAAGGACGGCGTCTGAGAACTCTGCGCGCCATCCAGCGGCAGGGACGAGCACGCCGCCGGTCAGCTTGACCATCGGATTGCCGCCAACCGTCTGCGGCTCGCCGTGCTGGACGTAGTAGCCAATGCCTTCCTTCGTGAAGCTGTGATCGCTCACCGTTGCCTTGTAGAGGTTGCTCATGCTGGCACCTCGCTTCCAATCAGCATCTCAGCCTTCGTGACCAGCAGACCCACAATCTCGTCGTGCTCGGCCTGGGTGAACGTGCCATCTGCAAGCCGCTCTGCCGTCGTCTTTCGCAGTGCATCGCACCTCTCAAGCGTTGCGGCGCGGCTCACGGCGAGACGGGCCTTTTCGACGGGCGAGAACTCCTGCGCCTCGGCAGGCGACGCCTTGAGCTTGATGACGCCGCCAGCGGGACGGTCGTCAAACTTGGGCCGGATCTCGACGGGCTGGCGTGGCGTTTCTGACACGACGTTGTGCGTGTAGTCCTGTGCCTCTTCCGCCGTGATTAAGCCCCGTAGAGCGTCCGCGAAAGCGTTACGCAGGGCGAAGCCACGAGCACGCAGCTGTAACATTCGGTCACGATATTGGCTCCACGGGCCGCTCTTGCCGAGCAAGCCAGCCTTCTCGGCGTCAGCCACCGAAAACCGGCTCACCGTTGGCGACGGGTAGCCACGACGCTTTGCCTCGCAGACAGCCGTAAACGTCTTGCCTTCGCCCTCAAAGTATTCCTTGACGTATTCACAGACCGGCGACGACTGCACCAGGGCAAGTGCCGCATCTCCCCAAATCGTCGGCCTGCCGTTGATCACCGCGATGCTTTGAAGCGACTGCATCGGGGAAAGTCCGACCTCGCTGCCGTGCTGGATTGCCAGCATGCAAGACTCGGGCTTGCCCTTGAAGTCCTTGGGGGCAAACTCTGACGCCGCCACCATCTTGGAGAAGCGGAAGGCGTCATCGAACGATTGAAGTGCCAGCCCTGTGCTGGCTCTGTGTGTGCTGATTTCCGTGCTCATCCTTCGTGTCCTTTCGTGTTTCCCGAATCAAGAAAATGCCCGCTCTGCGTCATGCTCGGCGGGTGGTTCGTGCGTCCCTGCTGCTCCGGTTCCACCGGCTCCTTTCGCTCGCTGCGTCCTGCTGGCAAGCGATCCTTTCCCTCTCTGTGCGGTCCTTCGTGTGAGTGATCCTCAGTTGGGGGAGTGTGATATCCACCCGTTCACCAGCGCCAACCCCCGCGCTGTAACGGCCCCCCCCCCCCGAGGGGCGCTTTGTGTTTTGCCCGCTAGTGCGTGATGTCCTGCGTGCTGACCGACAGCCAAGCACCGTCAACGTCCACAACCATGCGGTCGCCTTCGATGACCTGGACCCGCCCGCTCCACGGCCTGCCGCCAGACTTGCCAGAGACGAAATCGCCAACGGCGACGTCGTGCTTTCGTCCATAGGTTTCGGCCATTCCTGCGATTGCTCCTGCGTACTCAGCGTGATGTGCGTCCATGTGGGTCATCTCCTTCTCTGTGTGGGGCAAAGATATACGGGCGTTCAGCGGTGTCAACTATCGGGCAAACAAAATGCGGGGACTAGAAACGGTGTGCAGTAGTTGGGCGATGCCTGTGTTGGATAGCGTCGGATAGGCTAGTGGCTAGCGTCAGTTCGTCAAGAGCAGAATCGAGACAGCAGGGAAACAACGAGGTCAATGCCGTGAGCGACCGCCTGGGCGAGGTCACTATCGGTGCCGAGCTGCTGGCCCAAGCGGATAAAGACCAACGCTTGAATGAGGCGGTCTATCTGGCGTCGCATCGCGTGGCCCTCCTTGGCCGGAAGAATCCTGTCTGGTCAATCAGCGGCACCAGTAGTCATGCGAAATCTTCAGGGCCACGTCCCATGCGTAGCCGTAGGTGCGTTGCAGATACCGGGCTTCGTCAATTGCGCTGTCCCAAAATCCGCAGCGGCGCATGTCTCTGAGCATTTCAGCCACTTTGCTCTCAAGGAAGCTGCTGGTGCCGTTCATCGTTTCGTCTCCGGTTGGTGTCCTGCGAGTCTCATTCGCTCGCATGGGCGTAGTGTAGGCTATCGTCAGTTAGGCGTCAACAGGTTGAGAAAAGATTTTTTCTGTGCGGTTTTCCGCAGGAAAACCCTACTTCCGCTTGGCGGCTGGCTTTTTAGCCTTTTTGCGGCTTGAGACGGGCCGCTTCGCCAAGTGCTTCTTGCCGCCTGACCGCGTAGTCAAGCCGTCTCGAACCTCGCGGGCGGCAGTGGCGGGAATCAGCCAGACACGCTGGCCGATGCGCCGAGCGCCCTTGATTTTTCCCTCTCCGAGCAGGGTGCGCACCCATCCCTCAGAGCATCCCATCACCTCAACTGCCTCGGAAACAGTGAGGTATTCGCCGCCGTCGATCTTTTGTGTCATGCAGACCATGCCCCCATACTACCAGCCACCGTTACTTGGTCAAACTTCCGCCAGATTTCCAGTCCTCACAGATTCCCATCCCGCTCGTTGCCCGGCCCGCCCGCCAGTCTTAGGATGACTGACGGGCGGATGTTTAGCGGAGAGGGCGGGACTACCCCCCTTGTACACCTGTACACCGCTGTATACCATGTCCGCCACAACAGGAGGACAACCACAATGACGCTTCGAGATGTGCTGAACCGATATGCGATTCTTCAAAACCTGACTGACCGAACGGTGGTGCTCTACGGCCACACGCTTGACCGCTTCGCCGAGTGCCTCGGCCACGAGCCGACGATTGACGACATCGACGATCTGATCGTCGCCGGATTCCTCCGATGGCGTGCAGCCACTCCACGGAAGCGTGGCAAGCCCTCTGCCGCCTCGGTAGCCAAGGACAAGTCACAGTTAACCGCTCTGGCAAACTGGGCGGCTAAGAAGCGTCTGAAGCGTTCAGACGGCACAGACGTCGAGTTCCTATCCCTGCCACGGATGCGGAAGATCCGACACGCTCCGCAGGCGTACACCGTCGATGAGGTCGCGAGGCTCATCCGGCTGGCAAAGCAGCGTATCGGGCACATTGACGGCAAGCCCGCCGCCTGGTGGTGGAGCACGATCATCTACGCCGCGTGGTGTAGCGGCGAACGTATTTCTCCACTGCTTGAGATCCGTTGGAAGGATGTTGACCTAGACGGCCAGACGCTTTTATTTCGAGCAGAGACCCGCAAGGGACGCTGCACCGACATCCAGCGAGCCATCACGCCAGACCTGTCTGACATGATGCGGATGCAGGCAGGCCCGCCAGAGGCTCTGGTATGGCGTTGGGATCGGGCGTACCACTCTCTGTGGCCCAGCCTGCGGCTGCTGTGCCGGCGGGCGGGCGTGCGTGGCACGGGCTTTCACCGGCTGCGGAAGTCCTCGGCATCCTATGTCGCCCTTGGCGGCGGCGACGCTACCGAGCACCTCGGGCACTCCTCGTCGGAAATGACGAGGCAGCACTACCTAGACCCGAGGATCACACAATCAAAGCGGGCGTTGGACTACCTGCCAAAGCTGGATTTGGACGCAAGGAAAGAAGAGCAGCCGCCGGAGCCGCCAGCGGCGTGAGCCTTGACCAACTGCGTCAATGGGTACGACACGTTCCCGAGACGTATCCCGAAAGCGACGAAAAAGCGACGTTTCACGATACGATTAGTCAAAGATGTGCAGCTTCGCGGCCTGCCGCCGTGCCATAGCTTCCACCCTGGCGGGCTTTCCTGGCTCTGAAGGCAGCTTATCGGGCGGCATCATAAACGCCTCTATGTCCTCGGCCAGTGCTGCCGCCCGGTATTCCACCTCGCGGACAGTGTCGAGCACCAGCGTATGGTCTCCCGCCTTGGCTCTGTCTGACAACTCGCCCTGCCCGCCCTTGCTTGGGTCGTAAAGCAACTCAATGCACCAAGTGACGCGAGCGCCAATGCGAGCCAGCTTCGTCAGGAACTTCCGCATAGGTGGCGACAGCCTTTCGGGCATGCGGCGTCGCTTGCCCTTTGGTGGTGGCAATTCGTCGTCTGCAAGAAGTGAACGCTGAACCTCGCCCATGCAGCGAGTCTGGCAACGCTGTCAAGTACGCCGCGCTTCCCGGCATGCCTGACGCATCCACGTACGGTTCGCCATCGACTCAAACCAGAGGCGGGCGAACACCTCGACAGCCTCTCGGCCCACATCAGCGTAGAGCGTTCGCAGTTCCGGCGACGCGCCCCACATCGCCTCGACGTCCTCTTGCACCTTGGCGATGAGTACCTTGGCGTCCATGACGGCGAGCATCTGAGACTCTGGCTGCGAGCGTGCTAGCCGCGTCCAATGCTCAGAGTTCCAGCAGCGGCAGATACCGTCGCAGAACTCGTCAAAGGCACGCCCAGCCGCAACGGCTCGCGGCCCGATTTCTGATCTGAGCCGGCCACGCAAGTGCGCCAGCATCCCAGCCGGCGCGTCACCCACTCGTCACCTCACGCCCGCAGGCCGAACAGGTGAAACGGAAGCAGGCGACGCGCCGGACGGGTTCTTGCATTTGCACGAAGCAGGACACGGGCAAGCCGTCCGGTGCCCGTCGCCGTGCGTGATATATCCCTTGCCGCCGCAGTCCGTGCAGCAGGACGGTTTGGGAGGCTCTGGCTGCGGCTGTGGAGCCTTTTCGACAGCCGTTGTGGCATACGCTGCCGATACTGCCGCCGAGGCTCTGGGAGACTCACGGTCGATCTGCGCAGGGTCAGCCGAGAGAGCGGCTAAGACTGAGAGGATGTACTGCCACATGCGTCACCATCCTTGTCCATGATTGAGGACGCGATTCCCGTTCTCGTCCACCCTGGCGTGGACGACGTACGCCTGCTCGGCGGGCGGCTGCTCCGCAAACATCATCGCCCACAGTCCCAGCCGGGCGAGACGCTGAACGAGTCGCAGCACTGGGCGCTGTGGCTCGGGTTTGACCGGGCTGTAGTCGCTGGTGGCTGCCCACCAAGTCAGCATGACGGCGACCAGGCCCACGACTACGGCGGATTGAATCTCTCTCTGTGTCATCGGTCTACGCTCCAAATCGAGTAGAGGAACATCACGACACAGGCACCGATGACGCTGCCAATCAGACCGGCAGGAGCGTCTCCAAACGGCAGGCCGCCGGCGAGCGAACCGACGATGCCGAGACCGATTGTTGGCACCCAGCCGTCAGGACAGCGCCCAGGCATCACCCACTTGGCGATACCACCAGCAACGGCACCGAACACAAGCCACATGACGAGCGACATAGGGCACTCCTAGAGTCCGAGGTGATATACGTCTGCGATGAGGCGGGCGGGCGATGGCTTGCGAGTCTGCGTCTCGGGCGGCGCGGGTTGCAGCCAATTGCCGTGGTGAACGTCTCTGTACTTGAAGCCCTCCGTGTCGCCGATAGCCCATGCGTCCTCAAGCATCCGAGTCTCAACGACAGAGCGACGTGCCCAGTACGAGCCATCTGGCATGTCTGCCGGAACCTTTGGGCCTGCGATCCAGTTTGGCCCCCACGAGTTCAGGATAAGCACCAAGTCGTCAGGCGAGCCGTTCTTCTTGTGGCGAATCGCAATTGCTACTTGTTGGTGCATCCATGTGCCGGATGCTTCGGCGATGCCGTCTTTGTTGCGGACAGACTGAAAGCCCTGCGAGCTTGCCAGCGTCACCGGGTAGCCTGACTCAATCGCCGCAGCCAGTTCCGCCCAAGTGCGGACAGCCACGACGTGCTTCAGCGGATGCTTCTTCGCCTCGGCGTCTAGCCTTCCGTTGTCGCCCTGGCCGCCGCATCCGTATGCCCCGTACTGCTTCGCACGCTCGCCGGAATACTCTGTCAAATCTGCGGTCGGATACTTCTGGCGATAGACCACGCCAAACTCACGCAGAAACTTTGCAGCACCGAATCCTGTGGCGCCGTCTGAAAACCCGCCGTAAGGCTGGGCACCATCGCCGGGCTTGCCACGCGCCTCTACGCGGGCACCTCCATACAACGCTTCAGAACTCGGCATCAGCGGTGGCTCTGGCAGTTTTCCAAGAGACCACGCGACGGCTTCCGATATGGCGACGGCGTGCATCGCGCCCCACGACACGCAATCACCGATGAGTTGCCTGCCCACGACGAACGGCTTGCCGTAGCGTGCTCGATGTGCGGCATCCAGCTGCCGATACAGAAACGTGTCGATCCCCTTGGCTTCCTTCATCGCCTCGGCGCCCGCTTGGAAGAAATACTTTTCATCACCAAGCGTGGCAAGAAACTGTCGCGTCCCGACAGGATCTGGCACGTAACCAAACTGCCCGTCAATGCGTGCAGCGACTCGCTTGGTGGCTCGCTCCACGAGCGTGCCCAAGATCGCCATCACGATGACGAACGTGACAGCACCGACAGACCAGCGGCTATTCCGTGACATCAGCTGCGGCCCTTGAAAGGTCACGGAGTGCCGACACCCACGCCGCCCGGCTCTCGGGCGTCACTGGACCGCCAGACGAGCCAACCGAATCATCTAGGAACTTGTGTACGGCGTCCCTGACTGCCGGCTGGCGAGCACCAATGCTCTCTCCCTTGCATCGCATCTCGCGGGCGGCAATCCGCAGGTCGTCAAACGCCACGCCAGTTTTGAGCCGTTGGTCATGCGAGCCGTCGTATTCAATGCACTCAGCAAGTTCGCCGCACAGAGCCGACATCGTCGCGGCATCTTCAGCGGCAGTCGGCCCAATGAACTTGCCACGCAGCGTGAACGCATCCGGCGGCACTGGTGCCGGTGCAGGCTGCGGCGTACTCGAGCGGCTGGGCATGAACGAGATTGCCGCAGCGACGACCAGGGCCAGCACGGCGACGTGCTTGCCGTCAATGGTTGGCATCTGTGCCGTGGACAAGAACGCCTTCACCTTCTCGGTGATTTGCTGGCCTGCCAGAACGTAGACGGCAAACGCCACAAGCAACGCTGTAATCACGCGGAAGCCCTCACAAGCGGCAGAAGAGACTCAATGGCACCAGATGCCAGAGCAAGCACAAACACACGCAGAGCGGGCCGCAGGATCGCCCAAGCGGGCCATGCCATGAGCGGCACGCAATATCCCGAAAGCGTGTCAAACAACGCAGCCACGGCAGTGAGTGCGATTGCCTTTTTGTCAGGACCGGAGATCGTTGACGTGGCGTCGAGCGTCTCAACGCACAGCCGCAGCAAAGCGACTAGCAGAGAACCGAACTCGCTCCACGTCAGACCGTCACGGGCCTTCACTTTTGCGGTGGTCAGGAACGCGCTCACCTTGTGCTCGATGTCGAGGAAAGGGTGTGCGGCAGCAAGTGGTGCGTCGGTGACCATGCCGCCAGACTAGGCGGGCTGAGGGACGTTTTAGACCGGCTCTGCCGACTCGCATTCCGCAAGGCAAGCTGCGTAACCAGCCAAGTCAATTGGCCCGTCTGCCGTTTTGTTTGGCCCTAGGAATCGTGCCACCTTGTCAAACGTCATGAAGATCGCCCAATCCGATTCTGTCAGCGGACGCTTCAGCACGTCGGCAAAGGCGGCGTTGATCATGCCGACAGTCCGCCGGAAGTGATGCCGTGGCCCGCCGTACTTCGGGCGACGATCACGCACGACGTCGATGGCGTCCATTAGCAATCGCTCGGCAGGACTTACGTCTTCGTGATCTTTGGCAAGGATGCTGTCACCCGTCCACCGGATGTCGTCCGGTGCTGCATCCATTTCCTTCTGACCTTGCAGAATCCAATCAACCGGGATCTCTTCCGGCTCGTCTTGCGGAGGCGCTTGCTGTGCCTCAACGACGTTTCCTGCCAGACGGTTTTCAACAGCTGCTCGGAGTTGTGCGTTCGCCGCCTCAAGTTCTGTAATAAATCCTTGCATCTTTTTCCTTTCAATGAGAAGGCGAGCGACGTCCGCTGCCAGTGATCCACTTGTGCCGCACCACTGACCTTGAAAGCGATAAGCTCGTTGACGGGCCTCGGCGATGTACTCGTCACTCAATTCGTATTCCATGCGTCAAGCCTTCTGCGTCCGCAGGTCGCGGTCGCAGTAAATCGGCATCGCCTTCGTCACCTCGTGGCGTCCGTGGTCAATCACGATGCACGCCTGGCACGGTGGCTCGTATGCCGCCTTGATTCTTGTGGCGTACGCCGAGTGCCCGATGACGCTGCCATTGGCGACGTAGCGGCCGGCCCGCAGCCACTGGAACTGATGCCAGTGCCCAAAGCACGTAAGGTCCGCACGCTTCACTGCGTCCCAGGCAGCGATGGCTTTGTTGGTTGGTATCGTAATGCCGCCGACGCCGCCTCCGTACTTGATGGCGTGGCCGTGGTGGAAGCGAACGAGGAATCCATCAAGGTCAACGTAGTTGAGATAGCCCGTGCCGACCTGCCACTGCACGTTCTTTCGCTTTTCGCTGCTGGCAAGCGTTAGGTATAGGTGCTGCTCAAACGAGTGCTCCATCTCGGTGCCGATGCGTAGCTTTTCGGTGCTTCGCCCGTGGTTGCCGCTGTTGGTGGCGACGATGACAGACTTTGCACTGTCAGCAACAGAGTCGATGAAGGCTCGCAGCCTCTCACCAATCCAACGGGTAGCCGCCAGCGGTGCTAGTTGAGCCAACTCGGCAGTGTCGTCATGGATGTGACCGCTCAGAAGATCCCCTCCGAGCCAAACGACGACACGGTCAATCTTCGCCAGTTGGCGTTCGTGCTCGAGGAGCCGGAAGAACCGCTCGTGCAGTTCGTTCAAGCGAAGCTGACATACGTCAAGTGAGTAGTCGTTCAGCCCGTTCACTGTCTCGGGATCGACACGCTCTTCGCAGTGGATGTCGGAGAGCAGCACGACCATCGTGGCGGCGTGTTTCGGGCCTTTGACAGATTTGGTCAAGGACGGCTTCACGGCCTCAATCCCGTGCAGCTGCACCAGTGCATCGCCACGCTCGCGCTCACGGTCAATCTGAGCCAGGGCAGCCTTGTACCGATTTCGGTACGTTGCCAGTTCTGACCGCAGCCGTGCCAGTTCAGCGTCAGCAGCAAGCTGCTGCGAGTGACTCACGTCCTCAGCTACTGCGTCCTTCAGGCTTTTTCTAGCCATGAGAGCACCCCCTGTGTGCCAACGTCAGAGATGCCACGGACTCGCATGTTCTCAGCTATTGCTCTAGCCAGAGTCTTCTTGCGGCTGCCAAGTTCGCCAGCGGCCCATTCGGCTTTGATGGCGTCAAGCTCCTCGCGGTGCTCTGGTGCCAGCCGCTCGTACCAAGTTCCCGGTCCTTGGCGAGCGTCACTGACTGCCCTTCGCACGTCCTCGAGCAGACCGCCGATTCGGCTTTTCGTCGTCACGATTGGCATCCTTTCCTTCAAGGTGAATCCACCCGTCATCGTCTGGGATGCCGCCGCCAGCCACGTCGTCCTCGTCATCGTCGCTGTCAAACGGCGACACGTCCGCAGGCGTCTGCGTCTTGGGCTTCGGCTTTGATCGCGGGCGTCCCATGCCACTAGAGTGGCAGGCCTGTCAAGCGGATGGCGGCCCGTCCTTGATCCCTTGGTTCGTGTCAGGCGAAGCCAGCAATTGATTCCGGTATGCGTCCGCTCGACCCTCTTCCTCACGCGGCCCGAGGAATGTCGAGACGGCCCCGTTGAGCGACTTCTCGACAACGCTGGCGACAACACCACCGACGTGGTTCAGTCCCGACTGCCGCTGCGCACAGCCGCAATCGCCGCCAGCAACTTTTGACACTCGCTCCTTTGTGATTCCAAGGAAAGCCAGTGCCCTCGCCACTCTGTCTCCCACCATCGGATTTGGCACTGGTATCCACGGTTTTGCCGTGACAGTGGCAAGGTGCGTTGCCATCTCGTCCAGCGTCCTGCACACGCGAAACGTCCGCTCATGCTTAGCAAGGTAGCCGCAGCGAGGGCAACGCAGTCCCTGCGAAAAGTCGCACATTTCAGCTTTCATGACCATCTGTAACCCCCTTGCCTAACCTTGATTGTTGTTGTCCGACCGTTGCACGAAAGCGTCAGAGTCCCCTCTCTGTCGTACACGCCTTCGTAAGTCGGAAGCGGCTCAAACAACACGTCAACCCTGCCGTCACCTGTACCCTCTTCAGTGTCTTTCGCAAGCGTCAACCACTCGTCGTTGCTGGTCACTTCCCACTCACACTCGGTGCCGTTTGTTTTTATCGGCAACATGACGCAGCCGCCGAACTCTGCTTCGGGATATCCAAAATACAGACCGTAGTAAGGAACGCTGTACGAGGTTACAAGCCCCCTGTCGTAGCTAAAATACGTTCTTCCTTCAAACAGTCCGTGCGGATACGCGATGCACGTCCCTTTCACGGTTACTGTGATCGGCGTTGGGTCAGAACCGTCAGAGTAAACGTAGCGCGTGTAAACCCGATCCTGTGACCGGTCGTTGTAGAACGATCCGAATGTTGTCTTGGCGCCGCCACACAATTGATAGTTTCCTGTTGGTTCAGTTGTGACGGTGAGCGTTGTCTCCGGCGTGTTGCCCCAAAGCCAAGGCGACCCAACAAGGCGGCGATCGGCCGTCGCAGTGTTGTCGATTGTGAAGTCGGTTGGCGTGTAGGACACGCCGTTGCAGGACGGCATTGGGCTGCCGTCTGACTTGCTCACCGATGAATAACTCAAAAAGCCGTAATGGCTCGCTCCGTCGCTTCTAAAGCCAACGTCTCTCCCGGCCACAGCCCACGGGCCGCTCTGCCCCAACGCAAAGCATCCAACTGAGGCTCCGTAAAAACCTGAGTAATAAGAATCGATAATATCCGCAGGCGGGTTTCCTCCGTACGCGCACGAAACGACGCTTAAAATGTCTCCATAGACGGAATTGGGAAAACCACTTGATTGACGTGCGACGTGTATTATGCCACCAACAGTGATATGATCAAAAGAGCTTGCTCTGTCGCAACCAAATGGAACAAATGTTCCACCAACACTCTGCTGTACTGTATATCCAGTGTGATAGCGTAGGCTCAGGAAGATACTGTCGCGCCTAGTGCGAGTGTTTCCAAATGAATCAATATCCACTACTTCAGTTCCATCAACTCCAAAATAGTAAGTCATCCCAGTGCAGCCTAATGTCTGCTGGCCCGGAGTGAGTACGTGCGTACCAGAAAATGCTGACAGTCTGTTTTTGATAAAGTCCGAGGCCGCTCTGTTTTCTTGTGGGCGGCCGTCGTAGACATAGCTCGGATCACTGAACGAACCAATGTCGATGTTGATCTCAGCGGGATGGCAAGTGCCGTCAATGTCAGGCAGGTATGCAACACCGCCGCTCAAACACTTTCCGTATCGTCCTTTCGTCGGATCATACGTTCCGCCAACCGTATACGTGCCGCCGCCTTTCACAAGCGGCGGCGGCGTGTACTCAAGCCACGTAAGAATGTCAGGAACGCAGTAATAGGCCCACCCGCCCATTGCTGACCGACCGTTGATAACAGCGTCCAGCGAATACTGCTTCCAGAACTCAAGCAGGGTGATCGACTTAGATACGACGCCGTTGCACTCATTCGTTGTGTGAGAATAGCTGCACCCGCTAGCCCCATAGCCAACAAAGTTGTATGGCGAGTTCGCAATGCCCGGCCCAAGCACAAACTCGTAGCCGTCCTTGCAACCGTACTTTTCGCCTTCGGCGGGCGTGTACGTCACTCCTGTTGGAAGCAACTCTTCTGGCAGCTTGGTGAAGATCGGAGGCCGGTCGCACAATGCCATTTCGCATAAAGGCGAATACTCTGCAAGCTTCACGTCAACGTAGTCCGTGACATCTACAAACTGATTGTTTGCTGGAACGTATCGGATGTACTTTCGCTGCTTGCGAACGGCAATCTGGCCGTTGCGGTACTGCTCTGCCTTTTCAAAATCAAGCTCTCGCAACTGGAAGCCGTCCAGCATCACCGTGCCGTTGACGATCCACTTATCAAGAGCCAAGTTGGAAATGGTTCCTTGAATCGTAGGGCGATAGTATTCTGGATACAGCGTACGCTCGCGGCCAGATACCTTTACTAGGCCCGCGCTGTTGACAACCGCCCAACAAGTAGAGGCCGTGCATGAGCAGCCAATCGTATTTTTCAAATCAAGCTCAATCTCATCAATAGTGACAACTTGGCTCTGTAGCGATGCGTATGCAGTGACGCTGGTTCCCGACACAACAGCAGGGACAATTGCCTCGTACGCAGGATCACTTTCGTTTATCGCCCTGCCAATCAGCGTGATGGAAATAGACTTTGTTTTGGCGTCGCTTGGGATTACCGCGCCCAAGCCCAACTGCTCGTTTGCCATAGACAGGGCGATTGCCGCAGTGTACTGAAGCTGCTCGCTTGGATTGAGGTGAATAGCGGCAAGCGACGGGATTGTGATTGCTACAGAAACAACGGCTTTCTCTGACGCCTTAACGAGTGCCGCTTCGGCATGCGTAAAGATTTCGCGGGACGGCACGGAGAGTTTTTTTGCTGGGTCGCTGCCGTCAACCGACAGTTCACGCAGGCATCTGTGAAACAGCGGCTCGCACTCCGCGCTCTGATCGCAGCACGGGCTGCACGATGCGCCAAGCATGATCCCAAGCGGATACATACCTGCCGCAAGAAAGAAAACACACCAGATAACGAGAGACAACGGCTCGGTCGCGTCAATCATCTCAGCACTCCGCAGCAATCAGAATCCACTCAGTGCCAACGTAGGCGATTGCACAAGCCTTGCTGCCGCTGCCCTTGATGTTGGCAAAGTAGTTCTTGACGTTGGCGTAAGTTGTTTCGCTGGTCACCGCATCAGATACGGACTTCGCTGTTCCCTTGCTCCACGGAGCGGTAAATGTGCCTCGCTTGATGCCCTGAGCGCCAGCAGAAGCAAGCCGCACAAGTGCCCACTTGCCGCCGCCAGTGCCAGATTCTTTCCAGAGGATTAACCCTTCTCCACTTGCGCCAGTCTTCAGACCATTAGTCAAGCACGCAACAAACTTGTCGTCAGTCTTATCTACATTGACCTTGCACTGCACCACGCCACCAACCGCAACCTTGCCAATCTTCCCTGACTCAATCGGCTCGACCGCCACGCACCAAGCCGTCGTCGTCGCAGACGGCGTGCCACCGGTCAGCACCGGCATTTCCTCAAAGGACGCCGTGGCACCGCCAGACGACGACGTTGGCGTCACCTCCATGCCAGTGATCGCCAGCACGCCCCAGCGGGACACGGTCGCGGAAGCCTTGCAGTAGCACCACGTATACGGCTTCAGAACAGTCGAGCCGGGAGATCCTTCGGTGCCGGCATGTGCCCCCAGAACAAGGTCAGCAGCGTCCTGCGCCCTATTCCACGCACGGGCACTTATCGCCCCGCGCAGCGGCTGGCCTGGCTCGAGGCGTCCGTCAGGGCGTGGCATTACACATACCCCGTGCCTATGCCGAGCAACGAGAAGTCAGAGTCCTTGTAGACCTTTGACACGTAAACGGCTTTTGGCTGCTTAATCAAGCTGGAGCTAGAAACAGCGTCTTCGTATCGCACCCACAGGTACTCGTGGCCTTTCTTCTCAATGCCGCTGATGCTGCCGATTGTCTGCCCTGTCACGTTCTTGGATGCAACGAAGCGATACGAAAGACTCCACGGGCCTTTGCCTTTCTGGTCGTCCCATTCCTGCGAGCCGCTGCACCCGAGGAAAAGAACCTCGCCAGCGTCAAACCCTCGAAACGCTGCATTATTTGTTGTTCCCGTAATCCCAGCCATGCCACGTACATACGTAGCCGTGACATACGCATTCGGAACGTCGTATTGCTCCTGCCATTGCAGCTGGGGGACTACAATATCAACGCCGTTGACGCCGTTCGAATCAACACCGATGGCACCGCTCATGTTGGTGGCGGATGACGGGTATCGCTTCTCAAAGTCCAGCGTGCCGCCAGATCCGACAGAGCACGCCTGCGTGATGTGCTGAGTCCCGCCAGTGGTATCAAAACTTCGAGCACGTTTCAGCGGGTCGTTAGTCGAAGGCTCCGCGCCCGCCTTCTCGTAATTGATTGTGACTTGCCACGCATTGTCGCCGAGATACGCGACGCTGTATTGCTCAACCCACAACTTGGCATCTGAAACGCCTGGATACTGCCATCCGTAGCCACTGTTGCTGATCTGGGTGTTGATCGCGGTGTGCAACTCAGTGTCATCGGCTGTTCCAAAGACTTTGTAACTCTTCGTGTACGACGACGTCGCCTTCTTGCCGCGACGCACAATCGTGGCCTGCCTACTGTCGCCGTCTTCGATCCAAACTAGGTCACCAGGCATTACGCTGCCACCTTTCCGCCGTCATCAATCTTGCGGGTATTCTTCGCCGTCTCTTCTGCCGCCTTTGCCGTGCGTTCAGCAAGAGAACTGCCGCCAAATATTTGCCCAAGGTTTGTTGACGAGAACGTGCCAGCCACTTCGCTTTTGCTCATCGCTGCGTCAGCACCAGCTGCACCGGCACCTGCCGTCGCAGCCTTCTCGGATGACGCAGACGCAGCAGAGGCGACGTTCACCCGAGAGAAGGCGGCGTAATAGGCGTCCAGCAGCTTGGATTCCATCTCGCCGCTGACGTTGCCGCGCTGAATCAAAGCGTCCATGCTTGCGCCGATGTTCGTGATTTCGTCCAGCGACGAGGCCGAGCCAAGCGACTTGAGCAGCTCTGCCGCAGTGGCTGCGTCCTTTCGCCCCTCGTCTTGTCCGGTTGTCACGTTGGCAAGATTGCCCTCTGCTGCCTGAGTCGCCGCACGACGGTCGGCTGCACGCTGATCGTTCGCGGCCTGCCTTTCTCCCTTTATCACTTGCGCATCTGCCTGCGCTGCGTCAGCCCTGGCCTGCCTGTCCTTCTCTGCCTGTGCGTTCTCTGCCGCAGCCTTGTCCGTGCGAGCGTTCACGCCCGGTCGTTCCTGCATCCTCTGCTCTGCTCGAGCAGCGTTCTCGTCCTTGATGTCCTGCACCCGCTGCTCGGTATCCTTGGCACCCGTGATGAATCCCTGCACCCTCGTCCAAGCGATCTGGATGCCAGCGACAAGGTTGTCAAACGTCGCCATGACTCCGTTGGCAATGTTGTCAAAGAACCCCATGATCCATGCGCCCATCGTGTTGAGCAGTGCCACCGAGTCGGTGTAGATCTTGTCCCAAGCTATGTAGATGCCTGTGCCGATGTCCGTGAAGACGTCCTGAAACGCTGCCACCCACGGATCGACGTAGGACATCAACGCTTCAGTGCCGCGCAGCCAGCCGGCGACGAGGCCAGCCCAGAGGACGTCCATTGCACCGGACAGGTCGCCGGCAGCGACAGCTTCGTAGACTCCGTTGAAGGTGGTGGTGGCAGTGGCTGCCAAGTCATTGAGTACCACGATGCCGTCAGAGACGGCTGGCCCGAAACCCTCGCCGATGGCTCCTGCCGCCTCTTGGACGAGAGAAGCCACCGGGCCGAGGGCCGCACCGATCTGGTCTTTGAACTTGTAGAGAGCAAAGACCGCCGCACCGATGCCAGCCGCAACAAGCAGCACCGGGCTGGCAAGGGCAGAAAAGAGACCGAAGCCCTTTAAGACAAGGCTGATGCCGCTGCTCAATTTTTGCAGCGAATATCCAACTCCAGTGATGGCAGTTCCGGCGGCGAATATCGCCGCACCGCCCTTGAGCACTGACACAACGAACGCCTGATTCTCAGTGATGAACTTGCCGACGTTTGCAGCAACAACGGCAAGACCCTGCGCCAACTGAGTCAGGATCGGTGCCACTGCCGAACCGACTTGGATGAACGCCATCTTCATTGAAGACTTCACGGCGTCGATTGCGTCACCAAGTGCGTCAGCCTTGGCAGCCGTCTCGGAGTCCATGACCAGGCCGAGCCGCTTTGCTTCGGCAGCAAAAGCCGCCATGCCAGCCGAGCCGCCCTCAAGCATTGGCAGAATGTCGGTGCCAGACTTGCCGAAAATCTTCATGGCAACGGCGGCACGAGCACCAGGGTCTTGAATTGCCATCAGACCATCGGCAATCTTCCCCATCTGCTGGTCGGCAGACAGCCCTTCCAGATCGCTTGCAGACAGCCCAACCATTGCAAGTGCGTCCGCAGCTTCCTTGCTGCCTGTGCCGGCAGCAAAGATTGCTTTCTGCATCTTCTTGAGTGCAGTCTCAACGCCACCCATGTCTGTGCCGGTCTGCTCGGCGGCAAACTGCAACACAGACAGTGACTCAGTAGCCACGCCGGTGCGCTTGCTCATGTCGTTCAGAACACTGCCGACGTTTGCAAACGCTGCCGCAGAAGCAAAGATAGGCCCGACGACACCGGCACCAATCGCCGCCATCTTCGTGCCGGCAGACGACATCGCCTTGCCAATTGACCCGATGTTCTTGTTGACGCCCTTGAGGGCTGCAAAGAACTTCGTCGGATCGGCACCGATCTCGACAAACACGCCGCCGGCTTTTACTGATCCCGCGCTCATACGTGTTTCTGCCAATCTTTGCCGAACAGCCTAGCGAGATCTTCCGGCGTGGCTTGTCTCGGCTTTGGCTGCTTGGCGTATGGGTTGAGTTTGCGAGGGTCTACTCTCGGGCTGTGCTTGTCTCTGTTTATATTGGCTGCCTGCGCCAGCAGGTTGGCGGTATGCCACCACTGATGCTCTAGGCGGCTGTCACGAGCGGCGAAGAGTTGTCGGCAAGTCCACTCGCCGGGATAGACTCCGAGGATTCCGGCTGCTTCCCAGACTGCGTCCCAGACGCTCCTGCGAGGCTCTCTATCGTCGCCTTCTCCAGACCCGCCTCCGCTCTGCCGAGCATCTCGTTCTGCACTTCGTCCATCTTGGACGCGAGAAGCCCGATCATCTTGCGAAGGCGCTGCGGGAAAAAATCGACAAGTTCCTGCTCAAGTGCCTTGGTCGCAGCGTCCAGCGAATCGCCACGCAGGCCGTCAAGGAAGTCTTCCTTCGTGAGCGACTTGGCTTCGACTTGCTTGGTCAGCAACGCATAGAGGATCTCGCCAATCTTCGCGTATTGACTGCGAAGCACTTGGAACGTCTGCGAGATGTTGGCGGCATCGACCATGTCGAATGGCACAGCCTTACGCTCGCCTGTCTGCTCGTCCACGACGTCAACCGTGACGTTGTCGCGGACACGCAGGGCAGAGGCGACTGTCAACGCCACCTGCCACGGCCTGCCCTGGTCATCGCGGAACTCACGCATGCCTACTCCCTCACAAGCCTCGGATCGGTCATCTTGCCCTCGAGCACGAACGTCGCCACGCCATCAATCGGGTCTGTCTCACTGATGCCGGTCAGCACGGCGAGGAACGAAAAGCCGGCAGCGCCGCCACTAACTTCAAAAGTCCCGCCCTTGTGCATCTTCTGAAACGCCGTGCCAAGGTCGCCAGCGTCGTTCAGTTCCACGCTCACCGTGCATTCGTATCCCGTGCTGTAGGTTGCCGCATACCGACTGCCGTATGGATTGACGTCAATGGTGCGTGCCGACTCTGTCAGCGTCACATTGCGAGCGCTGGTGATGGTTCCGCCATCAAGCCTGATGGTGCAGTCCTTACCCAGCGTGATCGCCATCAGGTGAACTCTTTCGCAGTCACGTTGAACGTGACGGCACCCTCAACCGAGATGCTCTCAGACACGCTCATCACGCTGAAGTTTGAGCCAGCGGCCTCAAGGTTTGCGATCAAGTTCGTGGCGTCGTGACATTCGATTTCCCACGTCTTGGTGACAAATCCCGCCTTTGACATCTTGCGACCAGGGCCGCCAGCAGAACCGCCCACATTGGAGCGGTTGGAAATGTCAATCGTCTCGCATTCCTCGGTGTATGTCGCCGAGATAATGCCAGCGCCAAAAGGAGGCGCTGCCCCGTCCTTGCCAAGAGAAATAGCCATGTGTGATTGTTCCTGTGCTGCGGTGAATGATTACGATGCTGCGATAGTGCGTGAACCGCTGACCGTGTAGGTCAAGATGCCGTCAAGCGGGAAGCTCTTGGCAATATTTGTCACGATGTAGGTGGCATTTCCGGTTGCCGTGCCGGATGCCGTGAACGTGCTGCCGATGGTGACGCCTGGGTCGTCAACGCATTCAAGCTCAATCGTTTGCTCAATCAGAGCTTTGCGAAACTTCCGCGAAGTGTCGCCGAACTTCGTGACGTCCACGTCACTGGCAGAATTCGTGACGGTGCAAGATCGAGCGTTGCTGACGCCACCGATGCTCACGTCTTTACCGAGCGTGATGGTGACGGAAGATGTGGTTGGCATTTGTGCCCTCGTGTGCGAGTGCCAGCGGTGCGGCTGGTTCGCTCACGGTATGGGCAGCGGGGTGGAAACTAGACCGGGTATGCCGTGGCTACATCCCGCCGCCGTGGCGCAGTGCATTTCTCCACTGCTCTGGAATCTTGCCAGAAGCCACGGCGATCCTCGTGGCTCGCTCCATGTATTCCCTGCCGCGCAGCTGCCGAGTGAACGTGAAGAGTCCCATCTGCGGCACGCCGTTCCTTCCACCTGCCATCGGCTGCGAGTTCGTCAGCCTGCCGTACACCTTGCGGCTGTACTTTGACTGTCCCTCTCGAGCAAACGGCATGAACCAGTATTTCGCCGTTCCACCGTAAGCCTGGAGCGAAGCGACCTTGTAGCCACGGGTTGAGCCAGGGCCGACCACCACCGTCTTGCTAGTCGTGCTGTAGTCGTACTCAATGCTTTTCCGAAGGAAGCCGTCAGGAAAGCGAGTCGTTTTCCAGCTGGTGACGATGTCAGACTTTGGCACCTTGTCGATCACGGCGTACAGCTGGTAGCCCTGCCGCTCGCCAATCTTGTAGCGGATGTCAGTTTTCGTCCGTGGCGCTCGCTTGCTGATTACCTTACTGGACCGTGCAGCAGTGAAGACAATCCGGCCAGCCTTCTTGAGCGAACGACGATTGGCGTCGTCAAGCATCTTCTTGACCTTCGGCGTGTCCCACTTGAACTTCGTCCCAACTCGGAACCGAAACGGTGCCGGAAAGAACGACGGGTCAATGGCGACGATGGACATGCAAGCCTCCTAGACAGTCGGCAGCACGTTGCTCTCAAACACCCGATAAGTCGCCGTGATCACAGCACGCCAGACATTCCGCTCTGTCAGTGCGTCGTCAGGGTTCAAGTCAATTCCCACCGTCTGCGGGCTTGTCACGCCAGCCGGCCACGTCACAGTTGAGAAGCTGTGGGCACGCACCTGGAGCATGACGCTGTCTGCCAGATCCAGCATCGCGTCTACCTCGGAGTCAGTCGTGACATGCCGCCCGACAAACACCGTGACGGTGTAGTCAACCTGCATCATCTGGCGGCTGATCCGCGTGACGTCCGCATTGCCTGGCACGACGAACACCCGAGGAACGCTCATGGCGTCAACGTCAATGTTCGCCCAGTTCTTACGCTCAACGACGGTGGAGGTGATGTTCCACGTCACGGACTGCAAGCCAGTGGCGAGACTGTCGGCAATGCTTCGCAGGACGCTGCTCATCGTGCCGCTCCCTCAATCGCGTATCCAATCTCGCACGCAAGATTCTTGGCTTCGTCGCTCTCGGCCCACTGGAGCAACCGCGTAATGATGACGGGGCCAACCAACGCGAGGGCCGCGTAAGCGAGAGCGACGGTGATGGTTTCGTTGTCGGTCATGCGTCAGGGAATGCCGCTGTTGGAACGGTGATTGTGCGAGCCACGCCCTTGGTGATTCGCACATCATCGATGTAACCAGTGAAGTATTTCGTCGTGTC
>Ga0209400_1000776_pt1 | contig 27712 bp, 28 predicted proteins | sample M_130807_EF_Meta_FD_187313 | JGI IMG/M metagenome (GOLD analysis project Ga0209400, IMG submission 187313) | Freshwater microbial communities from Lake Montjoie, Canada to study carbon cycling - M_130807_EF_MetaG (SPAdes) (version 2) | ecosystem: Environmental > Aquatic > Freshwater > Lake... | reverse complement strand
TTAAAATATTTTAAATAATATATATATATATATACTATGATAACAACTAAATTTGAAAACTTTCTCTTACCCGAAGACTTAATTTTTTTTGAAAATTCACCCGAAGTTGCTATTGAAAAAAATAGATTAGAAAATATGAATAAAGTTTATTTTTCATTAACACTTCCTAATTCGATTAAACAATCTCTCTCAGAAAAATTTGGTCTTGATTTAACTGGTATTACAAAATTTCCTATGACTTGGATTAAAGGAGATACCCCACATCACATTGATGTTGGTTCTTCTAGCTTTACAAAAACTCATTTACTTTATTTAAATGATAATCCTGGTGAATTTATAGTTAATGATAACTCATATTCTATTACTAAAAATACTGCATATGTATTTTCTGAAGGATTATCTCACAAGACTATTAACACTGGAAAAGAACCTCGTTTATTATTGGGACCAATGAATGAATTTGCGCATCCAGTTGGTGGTTCAATTCAATATTATGCTTCAGAAGCAAATGCATTAATTTATAACAATATGATTTCAAATGGTTATAGCTATACTGTATACCAAAGACACGGTCTTACATTTTGGCGGATTGCATCAAATAGTACTGGAACATCTCCTCAAAATATTGTATATCAAGCTGGAGACGTATTAATTGGTGATGGTGTTTATTATTTATATTCTGACGTACCAGTTTTTGGTTCACTTACATATTTTGCTAAAAAAGCAGATGCATTAGCAAACACAAATTCTATTGGATCTGATGAAACCCTGACAGTATTTGATATAGGTAATTACATTGAATGGCGAATTGCATCAAATAGTACTGGAACATCTTTTCAAGGTGATGTATATACAACTGGTGCTGAATTAAATTTTGACGGTAATTATTATCTTTATCCAGTATTTTATATTAGATATTATCCTACCCAAGCAGATGCATTAGCAGAAACAAATCTTATTGGAGTTGGTATAAATTTAACAGTAGAAACAACAAGTGGTTATTCTTCATTTAGAATTGCATCCAATAGTACAGGAACATCTTCCCAAACTGGTATATATGCTACAGGTGATGTATTAAATGATGACGGTAATTATAATCTTTATCCTTATGAAGCCCCACCAAGTGTTAATTTAACATATTATTCTGAACTAAGTTCTGCATTATTAACAAACCAAGGATCTATTGGAACTAGTGCCAATTTTACCTTAGAAACAATAGGCGACAATTCTGACTGGAAACTTGCACCAAATAGTACAGGGTCATCTTCACAACTTGTTACATATTCAACAGGAGATGTATTAATTGACGATGGTATTTATTATATTTATCCTGCACTTCCAGTTATTAATACAGTTACATATTATCCGACAGAAGCAGATGCATTAGCATATACAAATGCTGGTGCAAGTGGTACATATTTTACAATAGTAGATGGTTCCTGTAGAATTGCATCCAATAGTACTGGATCATCTTCCCAACTTGTTGTGTATAATACAGGTGATTTATTAATTAATGACGGAAATTATTATCTTTATCCTGCTGAAGCCCCAAGTAATTCAGTTACATATTATCCTACACAAGCAGATGCATTAGCAGGTACAAATTCTATTGGAACTGGTGCAAGTTTAACAGTAGAAACAATAGGTGGCTTTTCTTCATGGAGAATTGCATCCAATAGTACTGGAACATCCTCCCAACTTAGTGTATATAATACAGGTAATGTATTAAATGATGACGGTAATTATAATCTTTATCCCGCGGGACAACTTCCTTGTTTTCTAGAAGGTACAACTATTCTATGTAAGGTTAATGATGTAGAATCTTATTTACCTGTTGAAACTATTAAACCAGGTACTTTAGTAAAAACTAGTCTAAATGGATATAAAAAGGTTGAATTAATTGGGAAAGGAAATATTAATAATCCAGGAAATAATGAAAGAATAGAAAAAAGATTATATAAATGTTCTACTAATAAATATGCTGAATTAAAAGAGGATTTGTATATTACTGGTTGCCATTCTATTTTAGTTAATAATATTACAGATTTACAAAGAGAACAAAGTATAAAACAATCCGGTAAAGTTTTCGTTACAGATAAAAAATATAGATTAATGGCTTGTATAGACGAAAGAGCTGAACCTTGGGCTAGTGAAGGAACTTATACTATTTGGCATGTTGCATTAGAAAATGATAATATTAAAATGAACTATGGTGTTTATGCTAATGGTGGATTATTAGTTGAAACTTGTAGTATAAATTATATGAGAACAAAAGCTAATATGCAATTAATTTCTTAGATAATATAATGTCAATTTTGTCCGATTTTGGTGTATATTACTATAAAACTTTTTCTGATGCTTCAACACACAGACCTTCTATTGCTTATTCTAGTAGTTTTGTTGTAGGAAACATTTCTCACGGAACTCTAAAAGGATTTACACAATGGAAAATGACGGAAAAGAGTTCTGGGTCATCTTCTAAAACTGATAAATATCAAAATGGTGCAGAACTTATACCGGATGGAAATTATTATTTGTTCCCGTGTATGGTTTAGTTCCGTGTATGATTTAAAAAATAAAATATAAAATAATATATATGAATTATCAACCAATAATTCCTGTAAATTACGTTCAGTTTTTTAATTTTTATTATAGAAATTCCCCTTCTAATATTATAATGTTAGAAACTCCTCCTAAAAGGTGGTTCTAAATAAATATTTTTGATGTAATACTTTTAATTGCTCTATATTAATTGGTGCTCTACATTCTGGACAGTTTTTTTGCTCTCTTTTAAATATAAAATTAATAGTACAGTGAGCACAAAGTTGATGACCATTTGTACAAATTAATACTTTTTTTTGTCTAGTTAAACAAATAGGACAAGTAATTGTTCCTAAAATTCTTACAGCTGCTTGATTGCTTCCAGTTATTTCAGGAATATTTTCATCAACAACTGCTCTAATTGATTCAGGAATAATCAATCCTGTTGGTGGGTCTCTTATAAAATATGTAACACCTTCATCAGATTTTTTAAAATTCTTAAATCCAGTAAGATTATCAAGTTCTACTATATATGAATCGCTAGTTTCGCCAGTGATTTCACCAATTATAGGTTCTTCAGGATTAAATCTATTCATTATTAGACTACCAATACGATTAGGAGTTCCATTAGAACCACCAGTTTGATTTTTTAAAGATAAATATTTATTCTTATACTTTAAATATTTTTCTTGATATGACATTATTATAGGATAGATGTTTTTTAAAGAAATAATGCTTTTATAATTATAATGGATATTGAAAATACAAATATTGTTTCTATTGAGAAAATTATTACTCCTACTGAACTAAAAACTAAATTTCCTCTAAACTCAGAAACTAAAAATAATATTATTGGTTGGAGGAAAGAAATAGATAATATTATTAAGGGTTTAGATAATAGATTATTGGTAGTAATAGGACCATGTTCTATTCACAATGTTGATGAAGCTATTGATTACGCTGAAAAATTAAAAATACTACGAGAATATTACAAGGATAAATTATTTATTGTTATGAGAGTTTATTTTGAAAAACCAAGAACAACAATTGGTTGGAAAGGATTAATTAATGATCCAGATTTAAATGGAACTTATAATATCAATAAAGGATTGGAAATGGCTAGACAATTACTAATTGAAATTAATCAATTAGGAATTCCTACTGGTTGTGAATTTTTAGATGTATTCAATCCTCAATATTACGCTGATTTGGTTTCTTGGGGAGCGATTGGGGCACGTACTACTGAAAGTCAATTACACCGTGAACTAGCTTCTGGATTATCTATGCCAATTGGTTTTAAGAATGGCACTAGTGGAAATGTAGATATTGCTATTGATGCAGTTATTTGTGCCAATCATCACCACGTATTTATGGGAATAGATGACAATGGTAATTCATCTATCGTTAAAACTTCTGGTAATAAATCTTCTCATATTATTTTGAGAGGAGGAATTAATGGACCTAACTATGACCACGTTAATATTGCTTTAATTAATAAAATGGTAAAAGCAAAAAATATTAATAGTAAAATGATTGTTGATTGTTCTCACGGTAATTCTGGAAAAAGTTTTAAAAATCAACCATTGGTTGTTGATTCTATTATTGGTCAAATTAACAATGGAGAAAAAAATATTTGTGGATTAATGATTGAATCTAATATATTTGAAGGATGTCAGAAACACGATGTTAAGAATGGAAAGGAAGGATTAGAATATGGGAAAAGTATTACCGATGAGTGTGTTAGTATGGAGGAATCTATTAAGATGTTGGAGAGGTTGAGTTCTCTTAAGATTAATTAGCTATATTTTAAATAAAAAAATTGCAAATTAATTTATTTTCTTATTATGTATATATAATAAAATGGTCTTTTATGAAACAATAATACACGCTGGTTACTCAGAAAATAACACCGAGACATTATCAGATTTCGATATAGTGTCTTATAAATCAAATCATATGATTTGTAAAATAAACAAAAACAATAAATACCACTATTTTACTTATTATCCAAAGACAAGTAAAGAATTATACATTCTATCTGAAGTTAATAATAATTCACCTCTGTGGATTGTAACTTCTCATATTTCATATGGGTACGGAAATCAAATTTCTGTAAAACTTAAAATAGATTTTGAGAAATCTATCATTGGGGACTATATAAATAGTTGCTTGTCTGTAAATTCTATTATCACTGAGAATTTTGAAATGCTACCTAACTTTACTAAAACTGATTTTTCTACAAAGAGTATTGTTCCTTTTGACGAGCCTCATGAAGTTAAATCAGATTTTTTAATTTGTTTGTATCAATATCAAAAGAGGTCATTGAGTAAAATGATTAAAATGGAAAAGGGAAATGTGAAATTCAAAGTTAAATATACTTTACCTGTAAATCTATTTGATGATGAATTTTTGTATGACCCAATTTCAAATAAAAGAGTTCAAGAAGATAAATATTTAAATCTTACTATTCGCGGAGGTGTGTTAGCTGATGAAATGGGTTTGGGTAAAACCATTACATCAATTGCACTGATTTATTCTAATCCTGCACCTCCTGAGCATCCTGCAGTAAAATATTCTCAAAGTTATGAAATGAATAAATTATTTGCAAAAGCTACTTTAATTTTATGCCCTAGTCACTTGGTTGACCAATGGGAAAGTGAAATTTTGAAATGCACTAAAAAGTTTAAAGTATTAAAGATTGTTTCCAAGAGGGATATGGACAAGCTGAAGGTCACTGATATTCAAACTGCAGATATTATTATTACATCTCATCAGTTTCTAATGAAGTTTGATTATTATCCTAGACTGCATTATAATAAACATATTACTCCTAGTACTTATGATTCAGTTGATAGAAAGAAGGTTCTTAGAGTGGTGTTACAAGATTTGATGAATGATGAAGCATTAATTTTAGCTCTAACAACACCTATTTTTGAATTCTTCTTTTTCCAAAGAATTATTATGGATGAAGGTCATGAGATTTTTGGAGAAATGAGTAAAGGAGTTTCTATCGCCGTATCAAAATATATTACTGAATGGGTTAGTTCAATGGATGCAAATTATTACTGGTATATATCCGGAACACCATTTGTAAATTTCAGTGGTGTTAAGAACTGTAGTAAATTTATTGGTCTTAAACTAGTGGAAGAAAGTAGGCAACTAGCTTTTGATTATGATTCAAAGAATAATATTGGAGGAATGTTTAACTTTTTGAATAAAGAATATATTTGGCATAACATTCTTGAAAAGATTTGTATTAGACATAGAAAAGTTAATGTTGAAAATGAAATTAAGATACCTGGGTTTGATGAAAAGATTATTTGGGTTAAATTTACTGAATTGGAAAAGCAATTGTATAAAAATAAGGAAGGTAAAGTTACTGATTCATATTTACAACAACTCTGTTGTCACCCGATGGTGATTGATTCTAATAAGAAGATTTATGGAAATGCGGAAGTAGATTTGTCATTGATGCAGGATAAATTAATAGAATATCATAAAAAGACTGCTGAAGATGCTAAAGCCAAGATTGAAAAGTTAGACCCTAAAAATCAAGCCTATCATATGTTAAAGAAAAATTTTGAGGGAACAATGAATGAATCTAACTATCTATATAAAATTCTATCTCAAATGAAGAATAAAGAAATTGATGAAGAAGAGAAATGTGCTATTTGTTTGGACCCTATTGATAATCCAACTCTAACATCTTGTGGACATTTATTTTGTTATGATTGTTTAACTTTGTGTTTGAGTGTTAAAAAGCTTTGTCCAATGTGTAAAACTGATTTGACTGGAAAAGAAATTTTAACTGCATTCAAAAAACCAAGTATTGCAAGTGATACAACTAATCCTCTAATTCAAAAGTATGGTTCTAAACTAGGAAAGACTATTTCTATTATTAGAAAGCTAGTAACCTTACCTGAATCAAGAATTATTGTTTTCTCTCAATGGGATGATATGTTGACTTTGATTGGTAAAACTCTTTCTGAAAATGGAGTTTCAAACTGCTTTGTAAAAGGTAATGTTTGGGCTAGAAATAAGGCAATCAAGAAATTTAAAACTGGTATAAATAATGAAGGTGATGATAATAAAGTAATTATGTTATCTCTTCAAAATGCTGCATCCGGAACTAACTTGACGGAAGCATCACACATCTTGTTTATTGAACCAATTAATTCAACGGTGGAAGAAAGAAAGGCAATTGAAGGTCAAGCTATAGGAAGAGCTTGTCGTGTTGGACAAAAGAATAAGGTTACTGTAATGAGAATCTTAATTGAAGATACAATTGAAGAAAAGATTTATAGAAGCACTTATAATAAAGACATTGTGATTGATTTTAAGGATGATGATGCAATTATGAAGGATATAAATCCTGAGAAGAATAAGGATAAACCTGTTAAAAATATAGTAGTCTAATCTTTATTTATTAAAAAAAATTTAATTTATTAATAACATATTTAAAGATTTTTAATTTATAGTATTTAATGCCTGCAAAAAAATCTATTGGAATTGACCTCGGAACTACTTATTCTTGTGTTGCTGTTTTTGAAAACGGAAAAGTCGAAATCATTGCTAATGAACAAGGAAACAGAACCACCCCTTCTTGGGTGGCTTTTACTGATGATGAGAGATTGATTGGTGATGCTGCAAAAAATTCTTCTGGACAAAACATTCAAAATACTGTCTATGAAATTAAAAGAATGATGGGACGCGAATATAATGATAGTACCGTCCAACGTGATATGAAATTGCTTCCCTATAAAATTGTAAATGACAATGGAAAGCCTCGTGTTGAAGTAACTTATAAAAATGAAACAAAACAATTTACTCCTGAAGAAGTATCTGCGATGATTTTGACTAAGATGAAGACTATTGCTGAGAATTATTTGGGAGAAAAAGTAACTAATGCTGTAATTACTGTTCCTGCTTATTTTAATGATGCACAAAGACAAGCTACTAAAGACGCTGGTGTTATTGCTGGTTTGAATGTGCTTCGTGTGATTAATGAACCTACTGCTGCGGCGATTGCATATGGTTTAGATAAGAAAAAGGATGGAAAAGCTAGAAACGTACTCATATTTGATTTTGGAGGTAAAAAAAAATTTTAATATATAATCAATCACAAATTACTTAAAAAAAATATAAATTAATTAATAATGGAATCTAAAAAATGCACTAAATGTAAAATAACAAAACCTCTTACAAATTTTTATCTTGATAGAGCCATAATTACAAAAACTAGTTATCTTAGTAAATGTAAAATATGTTGTAAAGTAAATCAAGATAAAAGAAAAAAGAATGATATTGATGAAACAATAAAAACTAAAATATGCTCTGTATGTCAAGTAGAAAAAGACATTAGTGATTTTTATAAATCATATAGACATAAAGATGGATATTTTAGTTTCTGTGGTCCGTGTCATACCGTAAAAACAAATAATATTGGTAAAAATCCTAAATTTAAAAGAACTAAAGAATATATGATTGAATACATGAAAGAAAAAAATAAAGATATTAATTATAAAATGAAACATGTTATTCGCTCAAATATGAAATCTCAACTAAAAAAAATTAAAAAAGGTTTAAAAATTGATAAAACTTTTAATTATGTTGGGTGTACTTTAGAATTTTTTAAAATATGGATTGAACATCAATTTGATAAAAAAATGAACTGGGAAAATCATGGTAGTTATTGGCATTTAGACCATATTAAACCCTGTTCTTCTTATGATTTATCAAATCAAGATGAAATATATCAATGTTATAATTGGACAAATTTACGGCCATTAGATAAAGAGGAAAATATTAAAAAAAGTGATAATTTAGATAATATTTTAATTAAAAATTATGAAAAAATTAAGAATAAATTTTTAAGTAAAACTAATTATGAAGTGAAAGATAATATATATACAAGTACTGCCTCCTGTGGTGAAAAACCACACTCATCATAAACGATGAGGAACACGGTGAACTGACGGGAAACTCCTAAAACTTTAACTACCAAACTATCATAGTAATATAGATAGCGGCTCAAGGTAATGACTTGAGGTAAGGTAAAAAAGTTAAAGATATAAGTGTAAAAACTTAAAATGGACAATCCGCATCCAAGCATCCTTCGAAAGGGGATGAAGGTTCAACGACTAGGTAAAGTAATCTAAAAGACGAAAGTCTCATGATGAAATACCCACGAGTGCCGTGCTCTTTAAATGTAAAAATTTAGAGAGAAGATATAGTCTGATCTTATAGGAAACTATAAGAAGATAGGATAAAGAGCCTATCGATAACAAAAAGTCATGGGTACACATGACATCTCATTACTGAACATTGATGACGGAATTTTTGAAGTGAAGGCAACAGGTGGCGATACTCATTTGGGTGGAGCTGATATTGATAATCGCGTCGTAGAATTCCTAGTCAATGAATTTAAAACCAAGAACAAGGTAGATTTGTCTACTAATAAGAAAGCAATGAAGCGTTTGACTTCTGCTGTAGAGAAAGCTAAGAGAATTCTTTCATCATCAACTGTAACTAGTATTGAAATTGATTCTCTCCACGATGGAATTGATTTTACTTTTAATTTGACTCGTGCTAAATTCGAAAACTTGTGCGCTGATTTATTTAATCGTACTATGGCACCTGTGGATCAAGTATTGAAGGATGCAGGAGTTGCAAAGAACGAAGTAGATGAAATTGTGTTGGTTGGTGGTTCTACTCGTATCCCTAAGATTAGAGAACTATTGACTACTTATTTTAATGGAAAGGAACTTAATAACAGTGTAAATCCCGATGAAGCTGTTGCATATGGTGCTGCTGTTCAAGCTGCTATTTTGAGTGGAGACAAGGATGAAACTATTCAAGATATTCTTTTGTTGGATGTAAACCCTCTTTCTTTGGGAGTTGAAACTCAAGGAAGTATGATGACTGTGTTGATTCCTAGAGGAACTACTATCCCAACTAAGAAGACTCAAACTTTCTCAACTGCATCTGATAATCAACCTGGTGTAACCATTCGTATTTTTGAAGGAGAAAGAAAGTTGACTAAAGATTGTAACTTGCTTGGAAACTTTCAACTTGCAGGAATTCCTCCAATGCCCCGAGGAATGCCTCAGATTGAAATTACTTATGAAGTGGATGCTAATGGTATTCTTCAAGTATCTGCAGCTGAAAAGAGCACTGGTAAATCTGAAAAGATCACTATCACTAATAGCTCTAATAAATTAAGTAAGGAAGATATTGAAAAGATGGTTCAAGAAGCAGAAAAATTTAAATCTGAAGATGAGGCAATTGTAAAACGTGTTGAAGCCAAGAATAAACTCGAGAGTTATATTTATAATATTAAATCAACAATGGTTACCGATGAAAAGATGAAGACTGCATTGGGAGATGATTTGACTACTGTAGAAAAAACTGTAGAAGATACTATTAAATGGTTGGATGAAAATCAATCTGCAGAGACTACTACTTTTGAAGAGAAGCTAAAGGAAGTTGAAGGAGTATTGAGCCCTTTGGTTCAAAAGGCATATCAATCTAATATGCCTGCCGGAGCTCCTGGTGTAGATACTCAAGAAAGTGCTCCTGAGACTGCACCTGGTCCTAAGATAGAAGAAGTCGATTAAAAAAATGTTGATTTAGTCTTTTGCTTTTGTTTAAATATACTAAGCCATTAGCTTGTACAAATTTATAGTATCTAATAATAAAATATCTTTACCGGCAGCATCATCCGATGTCATCCGGTGGCGGTACAATATTTTATTAATAGATTCATCTTCTACAGTGTCCGTATGAATGAAAATACTGACTCTCTTTTTGGATTCATCTTCGTGTTCCTCTCTTTCCTTACAAGATTCAATAATATGGTCGTATTCCGAAGAACAGGAATCAATTGAATCATTTAAATCCACCGAGAAATAAGATACATCACATCCTTTAAACTTTTCATAGTCAATGTAGGATTTAGAAAGAGTTTCAATATCAAATGCTAATCCAACTTCTTCTAAAATCTCTCTTTGTGCAGCTTCATATATCGTCTCATCTTTCTTGCCTTTCCCTGATATCTGAGTTTGCCATTCTTCATTTTCGTACATTGGTAAAATTAATAACCCTTTATTAATTTTTTCTTTGATTAGTTTCTTTGACTTTTTCCAACTGCCAGAAACCCATTTTGATATTCTATTTTTGCTGGGTGAAAAGGATGTAATATTTCGTGTATTCTCTGAATGTATATAAGATTTCATAATAGTATTAGGTTAATAGAGATATGGGTAATAATTTCAATTTTTTTGTTATTTAGCTAGCAATTTTGATTTGTAAAGCAAATAAAAATTGACTTATTATCATTCTAAACAATCATTATTACCTTCAATAATGCAACGCGTAATCAATAGATTAAAAATAGAGCTTGAAGATTTAAATAAAAATCCTGTTGATAATTGTAGCGCAGGTCCAAAAGGAGATGATATTATGTATTGGACTGGTACAATTATTGGTGCAGAAGGAACACCTTATCACAATGGTGTTTTCTATTTAGATATTAAATTTTCCTCTGAACATCCATTCAAACCACCAAAGATTACTTTTATAACTCCCATCTATCATCCTAATATTTCTGAAACCGGTGGTATATGTCTTGATATTCTTAAAGATAAAAATTGGTCTGCTGCCTATACAGTTTCCAAATTACTATTATCAATTTGTTCTTTACTATCTGATGCAAATCCAGATGATCCATTACGTGCTGATGTAGCTGAATTATATAAAAATAACAGAGATTTATATAATGCAAATGCACAAATGAATACTTTAAAATATGCTAATAATTAGCTTTTACTTAATTTATATTGTTTAGCTAAAATAAATAATCCTTGTGTAATATCCCAAAGATTTTTTCTTCCTTCTTTATCTAATTCTTCATAAATACCTTTCAATCTTAAAATTTCATCTAATCCCTTATCAGTATTTTGTACCTTTTCTTTATGATTATCTGCATTAGTAAAATATGTTTCATCTTTGGTCATAATTTTCTCTTCCAAATCTTCTGCGTAATACCAAAAGTTATTAATAGGAGTAACTGCATTTATTTTAATAAATTTTGTAAAATAATGATGATATGTTGTTCCGATTTTAGGTGCCAATTGTTGTAATAAATTTCCTAATATATCATTAAAATCTCTAATTAGTTGACTTCTTTCTGACATTATATTAATAAATGAGATATTTCTTTATAATAATATTATCAATTTTTATACTGTAAAAAAATTGCAAAATAGTCATCTTATCCTAAATTATCATCAATAATGTCTTCAATTAATGCTAAGAATCTTTGGTGCCGTGATACTCTATTTCAGAAAATGAATGTATCCAAGTATACAAGAACCTGTAGTTACGGGGAAACTTGTAAGGGTGCTCATACTAATGAAGAAATCATTATTTTTCCCAACATTCGTGCTTGGAATAATAATGATAAATCTACTTATAATTTTCCTTATATGTATTATAATATTTTGGATGCAATCGAGAAAGAAAAAACAAAAGTTAATTCTACCGAATTTACAACCAGAATTAATAAAATTTCTGAAATGAATTTTATCGAAGTTTTACAGTTATGGCGAGAGCTTGCAACCTTTTATAGAAAACTTATTAAAGATAATAAAATGCTCCCTAAAAAATCTCAATGGACATCACCTCAAAAACCACATTATAATGCTTGTGGTTATATTTTTAGAGATGACATTCCTTACTTTGCTTTGGATGAGAAGATTGAGGAGGAAGCTTGGTCTTTAGAAAGGATAACTAAGCGTTGTAAAATAGTTCTTAAAAATATAGAAACTTTAAACAAAAAGGAACCTTTGACCAGTAAAGATATCTGTGTTGGTGATAAGAATTGTAAAGAGGGTTATCATTATCAAAATGATGCTCTTTGTACTGAAGATTTTTTAACTGGTACATGCTCTTGCATTTCAAAAACTTTATATGAAACTTCATTAGTAGATTTGAAAACAAAGATTCAAGAATATGAAAAAAATCCTAAAGCTAAAACTGCATTGATAGAGGCAAGAAATAAATATTATAGTCTTTACAGGAAAGTTCATTATACTGAGCAAGGAATGTTATCTTTTGATAAACAACTTGAAAAGTATAAGCTTGATAAAGCAGCAAAGGTTAAAGAGGAGGAAGAGAAGGAAGAGAAGAAAGAGAAACCTTCTTGGGACCACAAGATAAATGTCAAGACACCATCAAAGAAAGTAATTAAGATTAAACTTTAATCTCTACTAAGCTTTAATTTCTACTAAGCTTTGATTTAATTAAAAATAATTTCTAATCATTAATAATGAGCTCTATTACTTTATTTTATTACAATGAAGGAAAAATTAAACCATTTATTTTTTTAGTAGCAAAAGTTTCTAATGATAACGATATAAATCTATTAGAAGAATACACTGAAAATATATTTAAAATTCTTATTGATAATCAATTATCAAATGAATCTGATATATTGATTATTAATATTATTAAAGAACATGAAGGTAAAATTATTAATTGGATTTTACCATCTGTTAAATCTGATACAAAAATAGTAGAAAGTATAGAAAATAATTCAGAATTAGTTAATGATATTATTATAACTGTTTTAGAAAATATGAATTGTAAAACAGAAATACTTTTAAATGAAGCAAATGATGACCTTGATATTCGTATTAAAGATTGTGATAAAAATTTAAGTTTTATTGCAGATGAATACTTTTAATTAGGATTTTGATTAGGGTTAGGGTTTGGATTAGGATTTGGATTTAGATTTAGGTCTGGATTAGGGCTAAAGTTTTGATTAGGAGGATTGAAAGTAAAATTAGGATTAAAAATATTATTATAAGGAGGATCATTTACTAATGGAGGCATTTGATACTGTTGAGGAAATGGTACTTGAGGAAATGGTACTTGAGGAAATGGTACTTGAGGAAATGGTACTTGTAACTGTGATAAAAATGGATTGTATGTATACTGATTTGGAAATAATAATGAATAATAAACTTGATAATAATAAGGCTGGTGTGCTGGTTGTAAACCAGTAATTAGTGGAGTAAATGTAGGAAGATGTAATTGATTATGTGTAGGTAATTGCGTTGGATTTTGTATTGGATTATGCATTGGATTATGCATTTGATTTTGTATAGGGATTTGTGGTTGATTTTGATAATAATTTTGATTATTATCTGGAATTTCTACGGTAGGACTTTCTTCGATTGGTATAAATTCTTGTGTTAGTTCTTGTTCTTGATATTGTTGTTCTTCTTCTTGTTGTTCTTCTTCTTGTTCTTCTAATTTTTTTTCTTGTTTTTCTAAATACTTATTTTCTAAATTAATTAATGTTTTCATCTCAGTTGCTATTAATTTACTTAAAATTGTTTTAGTTGTTAGACTAGGTGAATCATCATCTATGGCTTCCTCATCATCAATTATTATATACTTTTTCTTCATTCCGGTAAAATACTTTTTAATATTAGAAAATATTAATTTATTTTTATTCTTTGGTTTTATTTGATAATCATTTACTGATTCATATTTTAAAAATGTATTACGGGGAGATATTATATTATCATAATCAATATGTTTTTTCAAATTAAATGCAAAAGGTTCTGCACCCCAATTAATTCTAATTGGTACTGATAAATCTAATGCAATCATTGGTATTAAAGGAAATGTTGTTTCTATAATTATATCTTTTTTTAATATATGCCCTGCTTTAGTTAAAAATAGTTGATAACTATAAGCACTCAAATATTTTACCCCAACTCCATATGCAACATTCATTTCCCAGGGATTAGTCATTGGTATAGATAAATTATTATGAAGATAATTCCCATCGTCTGAATGAAATCCCCAAGAATTCTCACACCAACCAACCTGACTTTTTTCCATTGTATTTTCTGTTCCAAATCCAATAGACAAACATTCATTTTTTAATTGTTTTTTAAATCGTTTATTTATTAATCTAACTTCAAAATAAAAAATATTAGATTGAATAATATTAGTTTTATGGTTTTCTGTTATAGGGAAAGAAAAAGGAATTGAATCAGTTTTAAAATAAGGGATTCTTCTATTTGCAAATAAAATTTTATCTGCAGGTTCTCCTAAATAAAAATAATATCCATTTTTTTCTAAAATTTCATGGGGAGAATATTGTAAGCCATTTGGGAGAGGATAAAAAGTTAATAGTGATAAGCAAGGTTTTTCAAAAATAAGATTATTTAAATGAGGATTATACTTTTCATATAATTCTTTTAATTTACATTTATTATTATCATTTAATGACATTACTATTATATAGAATAAAACTTTAAAGTAAACTTTCTATAAAAAAATATAAAGTAAAGTAATGCCTTTCATAGTTTACGCTGGTGTAAAATATATACAAATAAGACACGCTATATTGTGTAAGAAATGTTTAGAAACAATAGAAAGCAAACATAAACATGATTTTAAATATTGTTATTGTAGGGCAGTAGGCCTTGATGGAGGAATAGAAGATGGTAATCGCATTTTAGGAAATCTATCGGATATAGAAAATAGAAGTATGTATTGTGCTAATGTTCAGGGAAAGAAAATATGGTTACCACATTTTTAATAATAGTGTATAAAAAAATTGACCCATTAAAAATCTAACTAGACCTTTTAGGGTCTGTAAGGCTTTAGCCGTGATTTTTTAATTAGCAATTATTTTTAATACTAGCGTATTAAAAAAATTGAAAAAATATTCATATATATTACATTATTAAGATTATGTCTAAAAAGTTATATATTGATGCTCTAAATTACGGTAGGCACTTTTTCGCAGAGGCTCGGTTTACCTGGGCTCTAGAGAAGCCCTTTGAAAGGGTTAAAGTATTTGTTGCTGCACTAAGAAAGGCTGGATTTGAACCTTCAGTTTTCATTGATGAAGGTATTGGAAGCGCTGAAGCTTCTGAGAAATGGATTTCCAGGAGGATGAAGGAAGTTGAGAAGGGGGAGAAGAATGTTCCTCAAGGAATGTCTTATTTATTGGGTGATATGTTCAGGACTCTAGATGTTCCTGTTTTTTACTCACTGGATTATGATAATGATGATACTCTTGCATTTTATGCACAAGCAGATGACGCAGATGTATTGAGTGGTGATGGTGATTTCTATCGCTACATTGGAAGAAAGTATACAATTTATTCTGATTTTGAATTTAATAAGGGTGAAATTGTATTATTAAGAAATACTAGTGAAAGAGAGAAGTATATTATTGATACTCGGAAAAATATGATGAGAGAGATTGAGGAACCACCTGCTTGTATCGATTCTAAACTATACATCCCTTTTGTTCAAATTCTGTTAAGAACTATGTTATATCGTCGGGGTGTTCCTTCTCCTCTAGTAAGAAAGCTAAACTTTAATCCTCATATGGTTTTGAAACCTGTGAGACGAGCAATCTACACTATCCTTTTTGAAAATCAAGGAACTGTTATTACTGAACAATTTCCTGTTTGGTGTAAGGAAGAGCAAACTACTATTTTGAATTCTGAATTTGTTATTCCTTATGAACCGGATGAAAAAGAGTTTTTGGAGATTAAAAAAAAGTTGGAAGGAAATCCTGATTTGTTATTTGAGGATTATTTTTATGAAGAGTTCAAAGCTTTGAATGCTCTTTCTAAAAAGAGACACGTTAAAGTTCCTGAAGGTGTTACATTTAGGGAATGGCACAAGCATTGTATTGCATGTAAAACAATTACCTATGAATTATGTTGTATTGTAAATGGTAATACAATGTTAAGTTACTTTATAAATTAAAATCTAATTTTATTTAATGAATAAAAATAATAAATATTTTCAATTATTTGGCGGAGGTGATAAACCACAATGGAGTGTTTTAAAACATAATGGACCAATGTTTCCACCAAATTACATACCACATAAAACGGAAATATTAGTCAAAGGAAAAAGAACTGCTTTACACCCACAAGCAGAAGAATATGCAACTATGTTTGCTAAATATATAGGAACTGATTATATGAACATATCTAATTTTAAAAAAAACTTTTGGAAAGATTTTAAACCAACTGTTATTTATTTAGGAGTTAACTCGATTGATGATTTTGACTTTTCTAATTATAAAAAATATCTAGAAAGGGAAAAAGCTAAAAGAGATTTATTAACTAAAGAAGATAAAGAAAGAATAAAAAATCAAAATGATAAAGAAGCTGAACCATTTAAAAATTGTATTATTGATGGGGTTCAACAAAAGATTGGTAATTTTAAAATAGAACCTCCTGGTATATTTATTGGTCGTGGAACACATCCTAAATTAGGAAGAATTAAAAGAAGAATTAGACCTGAAGATGTTACTTTAAATTTAAGTAAGGATGCAGAAGTTCCTAAACCTACTGTTTTAGGAAAGTGGGCAGAAATTATTCACGATAGAACTGTTATTTGGTTAGCAACTTGGAAAGAAGAAATTACTGGAAAAAATAAATATATCTTTACTTCCTTAGATTCATTTTTTAAATCAAAAAGTGATGAATCAAAATTTAATTTAGCAAAAAAACTAAAGACTAAATCAAAATCTATTCGTAAAAAATATGAGAATGAATTAAAAGATTTGGATACAAAAACTAGACAATTAGCTACTGCTGTTTATTTTATTGATAATTTAGCATTAAGAGTTGGTGGAAAGAAAGATACTAAAGATGAAGCAGATACTGTTGGAGTTACTTCTTTGAGAGTTGAACATTTAACTTTATTAGAAGGGTGTTATATTAAATTAGATTTCTTAGGGAAAGATTCCGTTAGATATTGTAGAAAAGTTAAAGTTATAGATGCCGTTTACAGAAATTTACAATACTTTGTAAAGAATAAAAAGAATAAGGATGATTTATTTGATTTAATTAGTTCTAGTTCTTTGAATGATTATTTAGATTCATTTTTTAAAGGATTAACTGCAAAAGTATGGAGAACCTACAATGCAAGTTATTTATTTCAAAAGGAAATTGATAAGATTAAAGAAGATAAAGTTGTAGGGGTTGAAGAAAGTGAAAGATTAAATTTTTTAATATCTATGTTTAATCAAGCTAATACAACAGTTGCTTTGTTATGTAATCATCAAAAGAATGTAAGCAAGAATTTGGACGATGGAATAGAAAAAATAGATGAGAGAATAAAAGATTTGAGAAAAAAGAAAGCTAAATATGTTGCAAAGAAAGATACTGAAAAAGCAGATAAAACGGAAGTTAAAATTAAGTTATATAAATTAAAGAAAGATACTAAATTAAAAATGAAAAATGTATCTTTATCAACTTCTAAAAATAACTATATTGACCCTAGAATTATTTTTGCATTTATTAAAAGGTTTGATATTCCTCCAGAAAAATTATTTACTCAACAATTAATAGAAAGATTTAAATGGGCATCTGGCGTGGATAAGGATTATAAATTTTAAATATATATATATTATTTAATATAAGTAATATATATATGTCATTTGAACAAAAATATTTTAAATATAAAAATAAATATTTAAAAAGTAAAAATCAAGGAGGTGGAGGATTAGAAATTACTGCAAATACTCGTTATGGAATGGATAAGAATGAATTATTTAGATGTGAAGCTCATGTTTTAGGTCAAAAATTACTTGATTCCTGGTTAGCTGCACGTACTAATGATGGATCTTTGAAAAAAATTAGAGATTTATTTGATGAAAATGGTAAACCAAATGAACCACCTCCTGCAACAACTTTTAATGATTTATATAAATGGACTATGATGCCTGTAATTAGAAAATTAGAATCATATAAAAATAATAAAGTTACAGTTACATTTGGAATTGATTTACGTGATAAAGATATGCGTGTAGCATTGAAAACAAATCCCGAATTAGTAAATAGAATTCACACAGCTTTAAAAAGCTTAGAATCTCGTCCATTTGAAGAAAGTGTATTCAATACTATTTTAACTGGACCTCGTGCTGATATTTTAACTAAAGATGATATAAAAGCAATTTGCACTGAAAAAGGAATTAAAAGATCATTAGTAGACGCTGGAGGAGTAAAAGAATTTGGTGTTAAATATGTTAGAAATGCTGAAGATGAATCATCTGGTAAAGTAACAATAGCATTTTATGAAGATAAAACTAAACAATATGCAGAAGGAGAATTAGGAGTCCACTTTATAGAAGCAACTGGTCCTTGGCATAGAGTATCTTGGTTAGAAACTAGTATGATGCAATGTGTCTATGAAGCTAAATTAAGATTTGATTTAGATAACCATAAAGAATTAGATGGTACATTGAAACCTATAACATATTATGAATGGTTATATCACGCTCTTTTAAGATGTGCTAAAAGTATCGCATATACATTTATAGTTCAAAGAGAAAAACCTGCATTTAAACCTGCTTTATTTACTGGAAGAAGAACTGGTGGATTATTATTTTTAGTATTACAAAATTTATTTTTTGCAGATCATTTTAATCAATTTGGTGGTGCACAAAGTGTTCCTCATCCTGCAAGTTTATTAAAAGCACCTAGTGCTAATACTGCTTTAGGAACATCTTCTGTTGATTCTTGGGTTATTTTACAAAAGTTAAATCTTCCTTGTTTAAATCCTGTTGGAACTCACGCTCACGAATTATCAATGGTAACTTCTGTATTATTTCCTCAAGTAGATCAAAATGAAAATCATTTTCCTTTAACTCAAATAATTGGGCATTATTTATACGCTGAACTTGTATGGAAGAAAACTGGAGGATTAATGGCTATGTTACCTGATACACTTGGAACTCGTGCATTTATGAAAGCTGCAAGTTATATTTCTTTACCTAAAGCAGATGGTGGTCGTCAAAGATTTATTGATATAATTCAAAATGCTAGACAAGATTCTGGAAAATTACCTGATTTTAAAAGCAATATGAAAACTTTTGGTTTTAATGGAGCGATGATGGCATCTGAGATTGATGATAGCAGTACCTTATTAGAGGCTGCTGAATTAGGATATGCTAGTTTTGGAGCTGGTGGATTTTTTGGAGACAGTGAAAAAGTATGGGGAAATAAAAGAGCACCTAGTAATTCAATGGCAGTAAAAGCTGTAAGAGTTGTTTATCCTAAAGATGATCTTGATTATTCTAGAATAAGTTATATGAATACAGAAGGTAATTTTGTAATTGGTTATCCTGTAAAAGTAGGAGATCCATCTAATGCAAATGATCCTAAATTAGGAGAAGGTAAATTATCAGTGGATAAAAATTTACCAGCAAAGAAATCAGAAGGTAAGGTATCCGTTGAAGGAATAAAAGAATATGCTGAAGGTGTTAGAGTCGCAGCACAAAATAATTTATCACCTGAATTAATTATGGCTAAACCAATTGAATCATTTTTTAATGTTGATACTGGTGTAAAAAATTGATTTTATCATTAATTAATATTATTTTTAATATTAATCAATGGCTTTTCTACACGAATCTACAGAAAAATGGATATATGAATCATTTTGTAATAATTGTTTCAACTATGTTATTGGAGAAATTAATAAATTAATTGATAATTATGATAATATTGACGAGAGAAGACCATTTCATAGAGAGGGTAATAGTTTGTTAGAGATGTATATTTAGTTGATTCTTATATTCATCAGAATCTATTAACTTAAGTTTCTTTATTAATAAATCCTGAAGATTTTCTTCGATTATTTTCTTGTCACCGTATTTATTTATTAGTTTGTCGTATTTGATTTTTGCGGTTTTGGCTTTAATAATTTCTTCAGTCACTCGATAATTAGTAAGAAACTTTTCTTTCATTGTTTTTATAATTATATGACTATTACTTAACTGTAGATTTGATAATAGAGAATCAAAATAATTTTCAATAGCATTATCAATATATAAACTTATTTTATTTGGTGTTCTACCTATAGAATTTCTAATAAGTAATATTTCTTCGTTTGTTAATGAATTAGAAATGAAATCAGGATTAGGTGTGCATTGACCAGCATGATAACTAAGTACATACTTTATATAATCAGAATAATTATCTATAATTACTCTTTCAAAATCTAATTTAGTATTAACATCCTTCAAAACCTCTATCTGTCCATCCAATATTGCAATCCTATCCATAACCGGTTGCTCTTCTTCGTTAATTCTTCCTCTTAGATATTCCGATTCCTCAAAATTTATATATGCATTAGGACACAAATCAGAACGAGTAGATTGCATTCCAAATTGTTTCATTAATTGAACAGTCATATCCTCTAACTTTTCAGTATTAACAATTTTATAACTTATAATAGGATTTTCAATAATCCAAGAGATATTTTGAACGGTTGGTTTTAGTGTATTTAGAAATAGTTCAGGGTTGTTAAGTTTCTCTACCATATTAGTAATAGAATCAATCAAATCTTGTTGATACTGTTTAATATAGTATTTCTTATTTTCAAGAGTAAATATACAGAGGGGCATTAATTTAGTTATTAAAATGTAATTAATAAATAAATCAACTTTTTTTAGAAATGGAGTGGTTGGATTTTGAATACGTGAGGGGTATATGAAATTTTTTTCTTTTCTTTTTCTTCTTCCTCTTCTTTCTTCTTTTTTTCTTCTTCCTCTTCTTTCTTCTTTTTTTCTTCATCTTCTTTCTTCTTTTTTTCTTCTTCTTCCTTCTTCTTATTTTCTTCATCTTCTTTCTTCTTTCTTTCTTCTTCCCTCTTTCTATCTTCTTCAGGATTTGTATTTTCAACATCTATTGAAAAATCGATGACACGACCACAACAATTTGAACGTATATGCTTATGATTTACCGCGCTATAAATTATTCCAAGTATTGACAAAACTAATCCAGACCATCCAACTATCGAACTTGTGTCCATTCTATTATATAGTGTTATATAAAACTTTTTATTATTATAGAATTATTTTCTGGCGACTTTATAAATTATAAATTCTCTCTCTCTCGCTAACTAAAAAGTGAAAATAAGTTAATATTTTTTGTATACATTTTTCATTTTATAAAAAAAATATATAAGAATAAAATATCTAGTATAATAATATAGAAAAAAGTCAATATGGCGTTTATATGCGAATACTGTAAAAAAAAGTATGCATCTAGTTCTTCAAGATGTAATCACATTAAGAAATTTCACTCACAACTAAATGTGCAAAATTGTATACAACCTTTGCACAATTCTGCACAAAATTGTGTTGAAAAAAGTGACAAAAAAACAAATAAGTGTCCTAAATGTGAGAAAGAATTATCAAATAGATATAGTTTATGGAGACACGAGCAAATATGTAAAGTTAAACAAATAACAATAGATGATGAAAAATTCGATTTAATAGTAAAAGAAAATATAGAAATGAAAAAAGAGAATCTAGAAATAAAGAAAGAACTAAATGAATTAAAAGATTTATTAATTAAATCTTTAAAAATACATCCTAAAACATTTAATAAAATGAATAATCAATTGATAAATCAGAATAATAATAACAATAATAACAATAATAACAATAATAATACAATAAATAATACAATAAATATTTATCAATTAGGTAATGAAAATTTAAGTGAAGTATTAACAGACGAACAAAAAATGAAAATATTAAATAGACAAGGAATGAGTCTTAATGAGCTTGTAGAATTATTATATTCAAATCCAGAATATAAACAATTTAAAAATGTTTGTATAACAAATTTACAAAGCAGTTTTGCGCAAAAATATGATGAAAAAACAAACAGTTTCATTGCTGTTAATAAAAAGGAAATTATTAATGATATGATAGATTATCGTATGACTGATATAACAAACTTTTTCGATGAATTTAAAGATGAACTACCTGCTAAAAAGGCAGAAAATTTACAAAGGTTTATTGATAGAATGAGTGATGAATGTGATGAAATCAAAGGCGTTAAAAAAGAAGAAATACAACTTATTTTATATAATAAAAAAGATAACTAGTTAAAAAATATTTTATAGGGTATATTAAAAATGTTTAATTTATTTTTAATAATTGTGATAATTATTATTTCTTTTATTTTGTGTGGTTCTAATTATATTGAAAAATTTACAACAGATAAAAAATCAACTTTAGTTTTATACACGTTTCATAAATATGATAAAAATGTTCAATTCTTTATTGACCATGGTCTTTTTAAAGATGCTAATGTTGATTTTATATTTATAATTAATGACCCAAAGCTAAAAGTAGAGTGCCCTGATTACATAAAAGTTATAAATAGAGAAAATACTGGTTATGATTTTGGTGCTTGGTCTGAAGGATTATTAAAAAATAATTTATATAAAAATTATGATAATTTTATTTTTGTTAATTCATCTGTAATAGGACCTATAACTCCTTCATATTATAAGAACAAATGGACAGATATATTTTTAAGTGGTTTAAATGATAAAGTAAAATTATATGGATGTACTATTAATACTTGTGGTTTAGAAAATTGTAGTCATACTAATGAATTTACACATATACAATCATATGCTTTTTCAACTGATAGTAAAGGTCTTAAAATATTAATAGATAATGAAATATTTTCATTAACAAATCAATTTAATGATTATCAAGATGTAGTTAATAAAAAAGAAATTAAAATGTCGCAGACAATATTAGATAATAATTATAATATTGGATGTATATTTAATTATTACAATGGTATTGATTTTAGAAATAAAAATCTTGAAAAGAAATTAAGTGATTTAACATCTATGGGATTCTTTAATGTATATGTACATCCTTACGAAGTTATATTCTTAAAAGAAAAATACGTTCAAAATAAAGAATGGATTAATAATTATATTAAGTAATTATTAGCTATATTAAAAAAATTTTATAGGGTATATTAAAATGTTTAATTTAATTCTAATCATTTTAATATTTATTACATTGTATTCATTGTATAAAAAAAGACGTGAATATGAAGAATATTATTATTTAGATGAAGGATTCAGTAACATATCTGTTACTAAACCAAATTCTACTGTTGGTTTAATTACTTTTATGAGAAAACCAATTGATTTACCTTTATGGTTAAAACATCACAGAGAGATAGGTGTTACTAAATTTTTTATTAGAGTCGAAGATACTCCTGAATTAGAACCTTATTTAAAAAATCAAAAGGATGTTTGGTTAGAAATGAGTGAATCAGATAAAACTGGTAATAATTATCAAACTTTATTTGATAGACAAATTATTTTCATAAATAAAATTTTAGGAGTAGCTAAATCTCATAATATTGATTTTGTATTTAATGTAGATGTTGATGAATTATTACATGGTTCATTAAACTTTTTGGATATTCTAGATCAAAAGTATAATTGTTTAACAATTGAAAATGTGGAAGCTGTCTATAATGAAAATGAAGAATCTTGTTTCTCTACTAATAAATTTTTAAGATGTTCAAAAACAGATAAATGTCGTGCTTATGTAAATGGTAAAAGCGGTGCTCGCGCAATAGATGGTATTGGTTCTAGTGGTGTTCATAGATTTAATTATAATAATAATCACGAAGGACCACATGTATATGAGGTTCCTTATGAACAATTAAAAATATTACATTTTGATTCTTGTTCTATCGGTAGTTGGTTTGAAAAATTTTATCATTTGAGCAAAAATAAAAAAGATAATATTCCTTTCCCTTACTATAAAGATAGTATAAAAGCATTAGAAGAAACATATCAGGTCTATAAAAAATACACAATGGACTATGTCAATGATGTATCTCAAGATTTGTTATTTATTAGAGAATAATTAATTAAATAATATAATATTTTCTATTATTTAATAATATGATTAAAGAAAGTATTATATTGCAAATTATATTGGGATTTTTATTTGCTGATTTAATTACTGGTGCTTTTCATTGGTTTGAAGATTGTTATTTAGATTATTGTGTTGATTTACCAATTATAGGCGAAATTGCAAAAGATAACGAATTACATCATTATTTTCCTAGAAGTATGTTAGCATATTCCTACGCAGATAATATTAAAACTACTCTACCAGCAATAATTATATTTTTAATAATATTATATTTAACAAATAAAACAGTTTTATTTGAATATCAATATTTTTTTATAACTTTCTCTTTCTTTTGTATATTTTCAAATGTAATACATAGATTTTCTCATATGAGAAAGTGTGAAAAAAATAGTTTATTAAAAATTTTACATAAAACAGGTATTTTATGTTCAACTGAACAACATAAGGAACATCACCAATTATCAAATGAAAAATATTGTGTTATAACAGAATTTAATAATTATTATCTTGATAAAATAAATTTTTGGAGAGGACTTGAACATGGTATTTATTTGTGTACTGGGGTAAAACCTAATAGAAAAGGAAAATATTCTGATTATGAAAAAATTCATAATCATATGCACGAAAATGGAAAATTAGAATGTCCTATAAATCCTACAATGAAAGATGTAGAAGAATTAAAAAATAAATTACAAAGTTTTAAAGAATGTAAATTAAAATAAATTTTTCAATGGCATTAAACTATTAATCACTTCATTTTGTTTAAATCCATTCTTACTTAAGTCTGTTATTATATCAGCAGGAATTTCCAAAGCATCAAAGATATCTTTAAGAAGAATAATTATAATCTTTTGAATGTTCTCTTCCGTTAGTTCTAAAGATGAAATTTCTGGATAAATCAGATTAAGCTTTTTAATATATCTAGATAGAGCATCAGTATCATAGCGATTAGGTTCTACTTCTCCTCTTAACACTCTCAACTTTCTAGTAAATATATGATTGATTTTATCAATCATATCTTTATACATCCTTATAAAATATCTAGTGTTAAAATTCTTGAGTACATTCATTTTATTAAAGTTGGTTTGAACAAAATTATCATTATGGTCGTAGTGTACTTGATGCTCTGTAAAATCACAAAAGCATACTGCTATTGAATTAGATACATCAAAAATAACATTTTGAAATAATGCATCGTGTGGAAAAAGATCAAAAAGATTAATATAAGGGTCTTCAATATAATTACCAGAAAAGTTCTGAACTATTAGTTTCTTTTTGTTTTGAACAGTTTGAGTGACTAATGAAATCAAGAATGAATAATCATCAGGAAATTGCGCGACGCAGTCAGGAGTCTCCTCAAAATGGTAATAACTATTAATTGCAAACACTAACAGATTATCTCCCAAAAGCATTCTAAACTTATTTTCCTCTTCAATTAATGTAAGACTTTCGCACTCTTGAAGTTTCAATGGAGTTTCTAAAGAAGCATCCATTAAAATTATCACCTTCTTCTTATTATTAAACTTATCCATAATAGGTTTTGGGTATTGTTGATTCTGGTTTGGGTCAATATTTTTATAATGACCCATTGTACAACCAACTGAAAAATAAATTAGCTCTGGGTTAAAATCGTTAATATTTGAAATAATAATATCATATAAATTACGTAATTTGGACATAATTTATAATATATAGTGTTTGGTTATAATAATTTCAACTTTTTTACAACTTTGGACATTAAAAAAAGTTGATAAAATATATTTAAATTCATATTATTTATATTAATTAATGTTGTTAACCGAAAAAGAGATTAATTCCATTTTAAACTTTTGGTTTCCTAATGATGATTATAATAACTTTTGGTTTGATAAATCAGTAGATGAAATAATTTATAAAAATTATTTTCATTTGTTACACGATAGTTATAATGCTACAGTGGAAAAGGATTTTGATTTTTGTTACGAAGAAATGTTAGCATTAATAATTTTATTTGATCAGTTCTCAAGAAATATAAATAGAATTGTTAACATTAATGTAGCTGATTTTACTTATGAAGCAAGAAGATTATCATTACAATGTATAAAAAATAAATATTATCTGAACAAGAAAATGAATCATATCTGTTTTATGTTAATGCCTTTGAGACATTTAAATAAACTAAATGATTATTATTTATTGTTAGCTATTTTAAATGAAATAGAAGATAACAATAATATAATATTTACCAAATTTAAGAATCAAACGTTACGAAAGTTTGATTTATTGAAAGACTAAAGTAAAAAAATTGAATTTTACATTTACTAATATAAATATTATATAGTAATGGATGATGTTTTAAAAAATAAATGTAATTATTTAACTATTACTCCTACTGAGTGGGATGTTTTAGCTCCAGAAGATAAATATAAACATAAGTGGATTCATCAGAAAGGTGGAAACAATGGTCATTTTGAATTTCCTGAGAGATATTGGAGATTAAAAACAGAAGAAGAATTAAAAAAGCAAGAGGAGTATATTTTAGGATTATTTAATGAAACACCTGTTGATCGTATTTATTTTGAATATAATGTTCCGCTAAATATGAAAAAATATTTTGTCGTGGAGTTAGAGGGAAGATATAATAAAAAAGATAAAAAAACTATGACAGGTGAAGAATATATTTTAAATAGACCATCGTGGGATTATATATTTTTGGGAGTGAAAAAATTTTGGTATAAAGATAATTAATTATTTTATATCATAAGATAGATGGGTTGTTCTAATTCAAAATATCTGGAAGTATTTACTCTTCCGAAATACTATTTTAATTTAAATACAAAAAAATATAATATATTGGAAAAAATAACAGAATATACTCTTTTTAATTGTACTGAATTTAGAAAAGGTAAAGATATTCCTAAGGAGTTTCCAGTTCAAATGTCTTTGGATAAAAATGCATTAATTAAATTTATAACAGATACACCTATAGCAAGATTTTTTGAATACAATAACTTTAATGAATTAATAATAAAATTAAATACAAGGTCAAAATATCATAACTTAAATAATTTAAGTTCTATATTACGAGACCATCTTGATTTTAAAAACATTGTTTTAATATTCAATAATAAAAAGAATTCAGATGCTTTACAAATATCACATATTTTTTACGAAGATGAACTTATTGATGATGGAGATGCCGTTTGGTCAACATTAATAAGAAGTGCTTATACTGAATTAACTTTAATTATGTTAATAGAGTATTCAATTTGTAATTTACAACTAGCTAATATTTTAAATACTACCCATAAAGAATTTTACTGGCTTAAAATGGGAGAGTATATAACTAATCAAAAAATAAAAGAAATAAAATATTTATTTAGTTCAAATATTATTTTTAATCAAAAACTTGAGAATAAT
>Ga0209400_1000774_pt1 | contig 27723 bp, 24 predicted proteins | sample M_130807_EF_Meta_FD_187313 | JGI IMG/M metagenome (GOLD analysis project Ga0209400, IMG submission 187313) | Freshwater microbial communities from Lake Montjoie, Canada to study carbon cycling - M_130807_EF_MetaG (SPAdes) (version 2) | ecosystem: Environmental > Aquatic > Freshwater > Lake... | reverse complement strand
GGATGAAGAAGAGGAGGAAGGGAAGGAGGACCAAGAACCAAGCGAACCCTTCAGCACCCGCCCCACAAATCAGGTTGAGGATCCAGGTCCAGAGGAGCACATACAAGATTTTGACGATGAAGATGACGGTGACGTCGACATTGTCACACGTGTAGGAACCCAGGCAGTAGACCCCACGGCTACCAAAGTTCTGCAGGAACATCACGAGGAGGGCGATGACCGAGATGACTAAATACACATACGCGGGGGTGCAAAGGGGACCGATACCTTTGAATTTCATGATGGTGGGGTGCTATATATAATATATCGGGATAAATTTGTTGGGACATAGTAAGAATGTTGGAATTGTAGTCTGATTAAGACTATCTATATTCCGTAAAATTGATTTTTTCCCAGGGATAAGTAAAACCCGAACATACCACTTTATCTGAAGAGGCCCCCAATATCAACATGATGAAGTGTTTTGCAAAAGACCGTAACGAAAACCCCTGTAGAAACAAGGCAATCAATGATACACGTTTCTGTAAATGTCACCAATATGTGTGTGATTATACCGATGAAATGCTTCAACAGAGTCGGATATGTAGTGGATGTCATATGATGTGTTATATGGAGGATGACGGTAAAATTTGTAGTAAATGCCGTGACCGTGGCAAGGAAAATCGTTTAGCCATACGGGAAACTGTTGCCATGTGTAAGAAGGATGGATGTAAGTTCAAACAATACGACGAACACGGATATTGTCAGAAACACCAAATCAGTATACTCATCGACGAAGTCAAACAACGTAACAAACGTCTATGTGTCAACTACGTCCGTGGATGTCGTGAAGAACTGGATTTGGATTACAAAACCATGCGTTGTGACGAATGTCTCAGACAAGAACGAGAAAAGGATAAACAACGTCGTGAATGGGCCAAACAGGCTCACTCTGAAATTGCCCCCACAGACAATTTGGTGGTAACTGAAAAACCATGCACGGTATGCTGTAAGATATTACCATTGTCAATGTTTGAAGGTATGAATGGTTCTATCACCAAAACATGTAAACCATGCCGAGATGCAAATAAGACCCAAGACGAAAGACGTGATAAAGACCACCGTAACAAAATGGCTCGTGAACGGGTTTACTATAACTATCAGAAATGGGCAAAGATGCGTAATATACCGTTTGCCATCGAGAAAGAATACCTAATGAACCTAGTCAAAGAACCCTGCTTCTATTGTGGTATAGTACAAGACACCGGTATGAACGGCGTTGACCGCAAAGATGCCAAAGGTGTTTACGAACCGAGTAACTGTGTTAGCTGTTGTCAAATGTGTAATTATATAAAGGGTTCGGACACGGTGTCAAATTTCATGAAAAAGGTTGAACATATACTCACATATAACGACAAAATAAGTGGCTGTTTATATGGTGAACTATTCACTAATCACACCCAGATATCCTACAACCAATATAGAAATGCATCGAAATATAGAAAAATAGAATTTCAGTTATCTGAGTCAGAGTTCCATGATATTATAAGTAGAGACTGTTATATTTGCGGTAAGCCCAATGTTCCAGGTGTGCATTCAAATGGTATTGATAGGTTTGATAGTAAGATTGGGTATATCTACGGAAACTGTCGTGGCTGTTGTCATACCTGTAATTTCATTAAAAATAACTATACGTACCAGGATATCATACAACAATTCGCCAAAATCTATCACCATTGGCACCTTAAATCCAGTATTTAGTTAGTTGTATTCGTACTATACAGTATTTATATTACGAATTATGTGTGTTTATATGTGTTTATTTTTATGTATTTCAATATCAATCGAACTTTAATTAGCTTAGTTCGAATAAGCCACGCCAGCCCTGACGTGGTTACACCTATCATAATTTGTTTGTATCGCTACATACAAATTACAATAGATGTAAACCCCCTAAGTTTCCCTAGGGGACGGACTGTATCTTAACCCGGTTCCGGTTGCTTAGACCTTCACCACCGAGCGACTACCGTTCAGTCTCTGACGGCCAACCATAGACTAGCATGTAACTAGCGTCGTTAGGTTGTAACCATGCGGATTGCCCAATCCTCAACATTATTACGATACCGGAGTTCTGTTCTCCGCCATGTGAAGGTTTCCCAATCACACTTCGTAGTTGAGGCTCTAAGGGGTTCCCCGAACAACAAGTAATCTTGCCAAGTGTTTCCACTTGACTAACAACAAGCGACCATATTACCAGGGGCGTAACCGAAGTTTCCACAAACAGAGCCTGTTTGTTTGCGGCGGGTTGTTTTTTGGCACAGCTGTTTGTTTCTGTTTATGCCAGACATAACGCGAAGAACATTGTAGTTCACCGCATACACACGGACCTTGGCCGTGGCGGTACCCGCCACCGTGCCGGACGAGAGGACCAGCTGCAGCACCGCGTTGTCAATACGCGAGAAGTTGCAAGATCCGCTTGGCTGATGTTCCTCAGGGCGCAACGCGAAGGAGTACACGTTGATGCCGGTATCCGGGGCACGGGTGTGGTGCTGGAAGGGCTGGACCACGTCGAAGTACGAGCCCTCACGCTCCGAGAAGCGGTCCTGGCCGTTGAGCTGGAGCTTGGCCGTGACGACCGGGTTCTCACCCCAGCAGTGCATGTCGAGGGCGGTCTCCGCCAAGACGAAGGTACCAGCATCGGACACGTACGAGCCAGAGGTGGCACCGGATTGGGGGCCGAACGGCAGCTCAGCCACCTGGGTCGTGCCACCGTACGCGGCAGCCTGCCACATGGAAGTCGTAGTGGCGGAACCGTTGTCGGCACCTGCGTCGTTGAAGAGGCCCGAGGACACGATGAAGTTGGCCGAGGACGTCTCCGCGGGGCCACCAAACGCGTGGATGGCGTTGGGGAGGGCGTCGATCGCATCCGTGTAGTTGAACGGCTGGGCACCCAGGGTCTTGAAGAGCACCTGGGTGTTGTCCAAGGAAGCACAGTAGTCGACGTTGGCGTCCGGCTGCACGACCCAGATGAGCTCCTTGCAAGGGTGGTTGAAGTTCAACTTTATCTTGTTCGAAGAAGACCCAACGGATTCGTCACCCGTAAACTGCACTTGTTCGATAAGATATTCGTGGGGGTTCTGGGCCATTTTGCGCCTTTCATCCGTGTCCAAGAACACATAGTCGACGTAGAGGGACGCCGCCACCAACGACTGCTGGTAGGGGATGGTGGCCGAGACCGTGCCCGTCGCCGAGGTGGACTGGGTCAGGGTCTTCACGCACCACAGGCACTCACCGATGGGGCGGATGTCCAGGTTGATCTTGACCTCGTGGTACTGCAGGGCGATGAGGGGCAGGGCAAGACCCGGGTTGCGGGCAAACCAGAACTGCAGCGGGATGTACAGGGTGGTCTCCGGCAGGGCGTTGCGGGGGGAGCACACCTGGGAGGGGCCGGCCGTGGACGAGCAGGGGCCAGAGATGGCCGCGAACGTGGGGTCCGTGATGTAGGTAAGCTGGGTGGTGTTACCGATCATCTTGAAGTATCCGCGTTGTTGCTCGGCGGTCATGGTCAGCTGGTTCCAGATGTGCATCCAGTCACCGTACTGGCGGTCAATGCGTTGGCCACCAATCTCGACCTCCACCTGGGCGATGAGCTGCTCACCGATGAAGTCCAACCAGCGGGCGTAGATGCCGTCCGTCGTGGCGTTGGAAACCATCGACTGGTTGATCTCCGGCAGCGTCACCTGCAGGTAGGTGCGGTACGCCAGATCACCGTTACGGGAGATCGTGCACGTCACGCGGCGGCCAAAGTCGGCCTGGCCCGAGAACGTCTGCTCGATAGACTCCATCGCGAAGTTCGTGTGACGGCGGTACGAGACCTTCCAGAAAGTGATCTCGGGACTGCCAGTAAGGAAAATATCCTGGGCACCATATGCAACCAATTGAAGAAGACCACCGGCCATGTTGTGTGATTGTGTATAGACTTAAAAAAGAAAAAAATTCTAGGAAAGGAGGTCTGTCCCAAAATTTCCCTAAAGGCCAAAAAAGAAGGATTTTCCTAAATAAGTCTTCCTCGGAGTATGGGGAGAGATTCCTCCATGGGACCATACCGCACTTATATGTGTTAGATGTTGTGGAAAATGAGACGATATATGGTTTGAAAGATTTGAGATATGGTTCAAAAATGTTATATGACCTCAAGGGCGTAGCCCAGGGCTACGCCCTTTTACACGAGTATTCAGATTAAGACCAATGCACCAAATAGGTCATTTTTACGCGACTCTCTCTGAATATCACGAGGATGGAAATTCACCCTCCCCCAAAACTTTAGGAATATCTCTCTAATTTCAAAAAGAGGTATAAAGCCATAGAATAATATCTATGTATAGTATATACACCATCCCCTTTCCACTCGTTCGCGCCAAGACATGACCAAGCTGTGTGATCACCTGAACTGCAAAGAACGTGCGACCTACGGTCTTTTTTACGGAATACCTACACGTTGTGACCTTCATAAGGATGCCAACATGCGACGACCATATTCAGTCTGTATTTGTGGCCAAGGTTCTCCAATATTCAATTACGCCCATATGCCTCGTCCATGCTGTTGTTCCAAGTGCAAAACTCCTGAGATGGAGGATAAGGTCCACAAGAAATGTTTCTGTGGTAAAGTCTTCCCCTCCTTTTGTAAACCAGACCAAACCAAACCTACCCATTGTGCAGAGTGTAAAACATCGGATATGATACATACCGGTACTAAATGTCACTGTGGGGCAGCTCAGCCGTCATTTAATGAGCCGAATGAAACCATACCAAAATACTGTGCCAACTGTAAAACCGAAACCATGGTCAATGTGAGAGATAAAATGTGTGAAGTTTGTGAAAGTGTCCAACCCAGCTTCAATCTACCCGGACAATCCATTCCTACACATTGTGCCAATTGTAAAACATCGACCATGGTGAATGTCCGTGATATTCATCGTATGTGTCATTGTGGTAAAAGTCGTCCCACTTTTAATTTACCAGGTGAAACCAGGGCTCGTTATTGTGCAAAATGCCGAGACCCCGCAACCATGATAGATATTGTGAATAAGAAATGCTTTTGTGGTAAGGTCATACCGTACTTTAATTTTCCAGATAGCAAAAAGGCCACACATTGTGTCGAGTGTAAATTACCTGGTATGGTTAATGTTCGTGACAAACCATGCCAATGTAAAAAGGGACTACCATCGTTTAATCTACCAGGGACAAAAACCCCTATATGTTGTGTTGATTGTAAGAGTGATGCGATGATCAATGTAAAAGACCGAAAACGTATGTGCCAATGTGGTAATTCAAGAGCCACTTACAATCTCCCAGGCGAATCCACGCCCAAGTACTGTGCGGAGTGTAAAGACGAAACCATGATTGACGTCGTTCATGCACGTTGTAGATGTAATAAGGCTATACCAGTTTACAATTTAATGGGTGTATTGCCACCGATTTGTTGTGCTGAGTGTAAGACGGAAGACATGGTGAATGTATACGATAAACGTTGTTTTTGTGGTAAATCCATCCCCAGTTTCAATGAAGCCAACAATCCTCGCCCATTATACTGTGCAGACTGTAAAACAGAGACCATGGTGAATGTAGTAGATAAAAAATGCCCCGGCAACGCCATAACCGGCTGTCCTTATAACCGAGTGGCCAACGCCAAATACAAAAACTACTGCACCGAGTGCTTTCGTCGCGAGTTTCCCCTTGACCCAATGACATTTCAAATCCGGTGTAAAACCAAGGAGATCGCCGTGAGAGATTTCATTAATTCGGTCTTCGAAGGGTTCCAACACGATTCTACCCTCCATACCAATCATTGTGATTGCACCATCCGTCGTCGCATTGATCACCGTAAGCTCATCGGAAACACCCTTCTCGTGATTGAAACTGACGAAAATCAACACAAGTCTTACGACCAGATGGACGAGCAGACTCGTTACGATGACTTGTTCATGGCCCACTCTGGAAAGTGGATATACATCCGGTTCAATCCAGACAAGTATAAAACCAGAGCTGGTGTCTCGAAAAACCCTCATATATCCACACGACTTGAAGTATTGAAGAAGGTCATCGAAGAACAGATGAAACGCATCGAGAAGGAGGAAAATACCGAATTTGTCGAACGCATCTACCTGTTCTATGATGGCTATACATAGACAGTCAGTGCGTCTTTCACTAAAAATTGAATCACCTTTTTTACTCCAAGACCACCCGGTAACCCACGAAACCCTACTCACCATGAACCCCACTCTCCCCGAACCATCGACCGCACCTACGGCTCCCTCCCAGCTTACCAAGGGGGTGGATCCGTTCAAGGATTGGTTATGTCCCATCTCTCTCACCCTGATGACCACCCCCATGGTGGCCGCCGACGGTTATACCTACGAAAAGACCGCCATCGAACAGTGGTTACAGACCCACACCACCAGTCCCATGGACCGGTCCCTCATTCTCGACCGGCGGCTCTATAAAAACACGGCCCTCATGGTCGTCATCCAGGCATGGAAATCCCTCAACCCCGAGGTCGTGAGAAAGGACCAAGAACTTGACCGCCAACTGGAACTCACCACCCTACGCACCAAGCCGGCGCCGGTGTCGACCCCCGCTCCCGTCTCTCGCCCTTACCGACATATAACCCAAATCGCCCAAATCTCCTTCCCCGGTTGGCATGTTATCCAAGACTATCTGAGTTCCAATAACACTCCCGAGCCCTCTCCCCGCTACCGTCAACCCCCCGCTCGGGTCGTCCCGGTGGTTACTCCCCCCGTTGTCTCTCCTCGCTATCCCATGTTCTCCGTGTCCTCCCATGTTTCCCCGGCCGTCGTTCCCATGTAAATAGCCGATACCGTCCGTCTCCCTCACCTCCGCCTCTATCTCTCTCACCTCTTTTTTACACCCTCCAAAACCATGTAAATAGACTTGTTCATGTTATTCCATCTCCCATAACATGAAAAAACGGCTCGCCCCGGAGGGAGGCCCCCCCGCCGCCCCTCTCACCCTCACTTCCCGACCACCCCCCGTCGATCCCAAGAAGAAACCCTACATGGCAAGTACCATCGACGAGAAACACACCGAGATGCTGACCCGGTTTCATACCATCGAAACCGATACCATCCCCAAACTGAAAACCGATATCGAATCCTACAAGCAGCAAGCCAAGAAGTACGCTCAGACCAAGAAGGTGGAGGAGTTCCTCGATATCCAGGACAAGATTACCCAGACCAAGCACCAAATATCCGAACTGAAAAAGTCCAAGAAGACCTACCTCCTGGAAAACTCCAAGTACATCTTCAACTACTTTGAGCAGAAGAAGGATATTTCCGAGGGAGGAGGTCGTCAGAACGTCAGTCTTCTGAACCAGTTTTTCAAAATCAAGAGTACCAACGAAGACGCCGCGAATATCCATAGCCAAAAATACAGTCAATCCCGCCACGCCTACCAAAACTACTGGAAAAACGTCAACAACGAGATTATCAACTTCCAGGATTTCGTCATCCCCTCGGACGTCTGTGAGAAATGCCACCAAGGGGAGCTCATCCCCCAAGACGAAGAAGGTATCCTCATCTGTAACAATACCCAGTGTGGAGCGTTTATCACCCATATCATCGACAATGCCAAGCCCGCCAATAAGGAACCCCCCAACGAAGTGTCCTATACCGCGTACATCCGGCTCAACCACTTCAAAGAGATTCTTTCCCAGTTCCAGGCCAAGGAGACGACCCAAATCCCAGACGAGGTCATCGAAGCCATCCGAGCCCGTATCAAGAAGGAGCGTATTACCGATACGAAACAGCTGACCTACGATAAGATGCGGGATATCCTGAGGAAACTCAACCTGAACAAGTACTTTGAACATATCCAATACATCAACTCTATCTTCGGTATCAAGCCCCCCATCATGAACGAGGAACTCCACGAGACCTTGTGTGTCTTGTTCATCGAGATTCAGAAGCCATGGGCCCTTCACTGCCCGGCCAACCGTACCAATTTTTTCAACTATACGTATACTTTGTACCAACTGTGTGTACTGTTGGACCAGACCCAGTACTTACCCTATATCATCCTCATGAAGGACGTGGATAAACAGCGGGAACAAGACCAAATCTGGAAGAAGGTGTGTCAAGACTTGGACTGGGAATTCATTCCGAGTATCTAGGTAGGGGTCGGAATGACGGTTTAGGGGAAAATTGAATGGGGTACTGGTACAAGAGGGGAGGGGCTTTATTTTATAAGAGATATAATCCGAGCATACACTATGTCCAAACGTTCTTCCGTTTATCCACGGGTGGAAAAAATACGCCAAGAATCCCGGGGTAGTTCCTCCCCCCGGACGGGGAAATCCACTGGGCAACGAACCAGACTACGTAGTGATTCGGTCAATTACGATACCCGGAAATCGGAGATTGACCTCACCTATATGCACGAAATGGTGCGTTACCCCGAGCCCACCGTACCTCCTACCTCGACGCCCTCCAGTAAACCGGTCACCACCACCCTGGGACTGATATTCCATAGTTCAACACCACGTCCTCGTTCACCGAGGGCTTCCCCCCTCTTTATTGAGACCACCCGGGTGGGAATGCCACGTCGGCGTTCCCGTAAAAGTGACAGTTTCGATTCCAATCTGTCCGGGGAAGACCTGGTGACCCCCCGGAGAAACTCGGAAGGATAGTTGGAGGGGGCTTGGGCTTGGTAAAAATTCTCCAGGGATGATATATATTTTTGTTAGTAGAGTTTGACATGAGCAAGTGGACCGAGTTTTTGACCAAATTTTACCAGGAGAAGAAGAAGACCAACCCCGAGTACTCCCTCAAACAGGCCATGAAGGAGGCCGCCAAGGCGTACAAGAAGTCCAAGACGGCCAAGGTCTCTTCCAAGAGTGAGGAGGAGTGTGTCAAGGCCTGTATGACCAAAGGTGGTAAGAAGAACAAGAGCCGTAAGGCCAAGAAAGGAGGAGCCACGGAGCCCGTGCCCGCGGAGGTGGCCGTGAGCACCGATAGCCAGCCCGCTGCGGTCTAAGACATGGACCCCACCGTGGTGTGTGATGGGGTGATATCACGATATCCATATAGATAGATACCGTGATAGTATAACTACCCGAACCTCTGGTGTGTATCATGTCTCCCACCGGAGAAAATTCCATCATCCTCGACTATTTTAGAATCACCAAAGAATACCAAGAACTCTATGGGGAGAAGACCATTCTCCTCATGCAGGTGGGGACCTTTTTCGAGGTCTACGCCCTGAAAAATCCCACGACCCATCATCACGAGGTCACCCATATCGATGCTTTTTCCGAGATTTGTAACATGGTCATCGCCGAAAAGAGCTTTTCCATGGGGAACGAGGCGGTCCGGGAATCCGGGTTCCCCCCCTTTCCTCGGGTGTTCCGGGATGTACCCGTTTCCAAGACCAACCTCACCATCCAGGCCTGGATGAAGACGATTCCTCGGTCCAAGGTGGTGATGGCGGGTCACTCTATCCTCAAGGTCGAACACTATGTACAAAAGCTCACCGAGGCGGGCTATACGGCCGTGGTGTATGTCCAAGAAAAGGACACTAACAACAACGTGATTGACCGTAAACTCCAGGCCATCTATTCCCCCGGGACCTTCTTGGGAAACACGGAACTGACCCACCGAATCACCAACAACATCATGGGTATCTGGCTCGAAAAGACCCATAGTCCCCTGTTCCCCCAAGACATGTTGACCTGTGGGATTTCCAATATCAATATCTTCACAGGGGATGCGACCCTCTTTGAGTACACGGTACCGTATTATCTCAACCCCACCACATTTGACGAGCTCGAACGTAGTATGACCACCTTTGCCCCCAACGAAATTGTCGTCATTTCCGATTTCCCGGACGATGTCTTGGGGAACATTCTCAAATACGTGGGGGTGTCGAACCAAATCACGGTCCATATCGTCCGACTGGGGGAAAGGAACGGGGCGGAAGGTTCGATAGCGCCGAGCCCTACTTCAGGGGGAGGGGGTGGAGGCTCGGCCAACCGACAAAAGGCCCTCAACTGTACCAAACAGACCTATATTCATCAGATGTTGTCGACCTTTTTCGGGGGCGAGGCCTTTCATACCTGTGCCGAGTTTCGGGATAATATCGTGGCGACCCAGGCCTTTTGTTATCTTCTGAATTTTGTCCAAGAACACAACCCGGACTTGGTGAGGCGGATTCGTCTTCCCCAGTTTACCAATACCTCCCTACGGATGGTGCTGGCCAACCATACCCTCAAACAATTGAATATCGTGTGTGATGAATCCTCGGACAGCAAGCAGGCCAGCCAACTGTCGTCTGTATCCACCTTTCTGAACCGGTGCTGTACCTCCATGGGAAAACGTAAATTCCGGCACCAGCTCACCAACCCCACGTTTGATACGGTATGGCTCGCTCGTGAATATGAGACGATTGACCGGGCTCAACAGGTATGGAGTCAACCCAAGTTGGGGGAACTACGGCGGTCGTTACGTTTGATACGGGACACCGACAAGATTTGTCGACAGATTGTGACGAAGCGGGTGGTACCGGCGGCGATTACCCAACTATACCACTCCATCAAGCTGTTGGAACATTTACACGGGGAAGAGGTACCCGAGTCCCTTCACCCCTACCTGATGAATGAGGGTTCGGGGACGGGCTCGGAATTGACCGACCGTCTTCGGGGCTTCTTGGTCTTCTTGGAAAGTAGGTTCTATCTGGATAACTGTGCCTCCATCCAATCTCAAACCTGTTTTGACCAGAACATCATCAAACCGGGCATCTATAGTAAACTCGATACCTGTATGGAGAGCTACCGTACCGCGGAGACCCTCCTGGACGATTTGTACAAGGGACTCACCCAATGGGTCAAGGTGGCCATGGGGGTCAAAGAGGACTGTATCAAGCTCCATGACACGGAAAAGAGTGGGAAATCGTTTCAGATTACCAAGAAACGTAGTATCTCATTCAAAAAGGTCTTGGATAACAAGTCCAATCCAGCCACCCGTCAAATCACCATCGTCTCCGGAGGGATTACCCATATCATCCAGGCCGAACATATCCAAATCGTCACCGTCTCGTCCAACTACGACCGGATTCTCTTTCCCCTGTTGACCGAAACCACCCAAACCCTCTTGGAGCTCGAGGGGGCGATGAACGGTATGATTGGGGAGGTGTACACGACCATCATGGAGGAGATGGAGACCCAGTGGTACGACCAGATTGAGGTCTTTTCCCACTACCTGGCCCGCCTCGATGTCTTGGTCACCAAGGCCTATCTGGCCAACGAATACCACTACTGCCGCCCCCAATTAGTGGAATCCGACAAGGCCTGTGTGTATGCGACGAAGCTACGCCACTGCCTCATTGAGCACCTCCAGACCCAAGAGATTTATGTCACCAACGATATCTCTCTTGGTGATGGTAGCCCGGACGGTATCCTCCTCTACGGGACGAATGCGGTCGGTAAAACCAGTATCATCCGGGCCCTGGGTATCGCGGTCATTATGGCCCAGGCCGGGTGTTATGTCCCGTGTGCCGAGTTTCGTTTCAAGCCTTATACCGCCATCTTCTCCCGTATTCTTGGTAATGACAATATTTTCAAGGGTCTCTCCACCTTTGCGGTAGAAATGTCGGAACTCCGGATGATTCTGAAGATGGCGGATAAGGACAGTCTCATCTTGGGGGACGAGCTCTGTTCTGGTACCGAGATTGAATCGGCCCTCTCCATCTTCATGTCGGGATTAATACACCTCCATGACCACCGTTCATCCTTCATTTTTGCCACCCACTTTCACGATATTTTGAATTTCCAGGAGATGACGGGCCTGACCCGGGTTCATATCAAACATATGAGTGTCTTCTACGACCGAGAACTGGACTGCTTGGTGTACGACCGTCTCCTCAAAGACGGACCGGGTACCCGGATGTACGGTCTCGAGGTATGTAAATCCCTGTACCTCCCCACCGAGTTCTTGGAACGAGCCTATACCATCCGTAACAATTATTATTCGGATACCCGGAGCGAGCTTACCTTGACCCCGTCCCACTACAATAGCCGAAAACTGGTGGGAATATGTGAATATTGTGGCACCACCATGGGGGAGGAAGTTCATCATATGGAGTACCAACAGACGGCCGATACCACCGGATACATCGGTCATTTTCATAAGAACCATGTGGCGAACCTGATGTCGGTGTGTCAAGAGTGCCATGATAAAATCCATGAAGACGACTCCCGGGGAAATATCTCCCCCATCACCCAAGACATCCGGGAAGGTGAACCCGGTCCACCGGTTCTTAAGAAAAAATTAGTACGTAGGAAGACCACCCGAGGCTATATGATTCGGGGGTAAGGCTATTGGATATCGGACGGTTTACGGGGGTACGGGGTACCACTCGTGTTGGTTTCATCACAGTTCCCGTAGCACCTTCCATGGTAGTAATAGACATCCTTGTGGATGACGAGAGGGTCACTGTAGTTGGCCGGGTAGGTGGGACCACGTTCGTCACCTCCCACACACTTGGAACCACCCAACAACACACAACACATGGTGGATGCACACTGGTCGGGGGTGAGGGACCCACACTGTTGCTCGATGGCTCCGGGTTCGGCCTTCTTGGTACAAAACCCCTTGAGTTGGGTCGCGGTCGGATACGCATTAGCCACGGAACTCTGCCCGGTCGTCTTACTCAAATACACACTTTCTTCGTAGGTCGGTACATAGGTGGACGCTCCGTACGGGTACGCCCCCGAGGTATAATACGTGACATATTTAGGTTGGACCGCCCACGGAATATAGACCGCCTTACCGTTTTGGTTGACCCAGGTCCCGTTCATGGGAGAGATGATATCGGTATGGGTATTACTACTCGGGTCGTCATGATACTGAATATCATAGTTGTTGGTGTCGTAGTTGGTCTTGGCCGCAATATTATTGATACTGGGGTCCACGACCGTCTGAGTGGTGGTACTGTTCAAGGTTCCGTTGTACACGGTATTATAGGTGGAGGGAGGAGGGGTGGCGGCCAGTATTCCCTTACTGTAAGCGGACGTCTGGTCCAGGTAGGTTTCCAGATTCTGGAGTGAACACCATACAATTAACCCTAAAATACCTAGGATGATGATGAGTTTGAGCCATATATTCATTGATGTGTGGGACGGGTGAGACGTATGGGGGGACGGGTGGGGAAGGACGAATGGGACGGATGATTTATGCAAAAATTGATTGGGTGAAGTGGTACCCCCAATTGTATGTCAATAGTATATAAAGTATAGACAGACTCTTATATATAACCCACCATAGTATGATTATCCCCATCAAGTGTTTCACCTGTGGTAATGTGCTTGCGGACAAGTACCGATATTACCAAGAGCAGGTCATCAAGAAGAAGATGGAGCTGGCCAAATCGATGAACGAGGACGAACGCCAGGCCGTGTTCAACATTGTGTATTTGACCAAGGAGAATGCCAAGAAAACTCCCGAGGGGGAGGTTCTTGACCAACTCGGGTTGAGAAACATGTGCTGTCGGCGTCATATGTTGACCCATGTGGATATCGAATAGGCGGGGTATCGGTCCCTACACATACAGATACCGATACATAAACTCTTATCAAGACCTTCCTCCCATCACCCATGTCTTTTTTTCACTGGAGTGTGTATATCATGGCCAACCGTCGGCGTCTGGTGTCACGTAAGAAACGTTCACGGTCATCCCGGACATCCCGAGCGTCCCGCCGTCAACGGGGAGGGGACTGTGGATGTAATAAATCCTTGGGCCAATTGTTCAAAGGGGGGTCTCCCGCGTTTACCGAGAACGGTACCCCGGTGAATGTGATACCACTGAAGACCTTGGTCGAGGTTCCTCCCTTGGCCTCGGAACGCCTTACCGGAGGACGTAGAACCCGTAAGCAACAACGTAAAAAAGGAGGTATGAGCTTTAGCAGTTACTCGGCTACCAACAACAATCCCGTGGTGCAATTCGGCACGTTACCGGGAGCCGGACTTTCGGTCGGTATTCTCACCGGTGATAGCTACCAACAGACCTCTCCCCAAGATGTCACCAGTCACATCAAACCTCTGGTATAAGGCCGAGGGGGACAGGGACAGAACCTGTATTATACCGGGGTAATATATAGTATTGGTGTATTGGTCACAACACCTCCCCACCATGGATATTGCCGGATACACCTTATGCCCCCCTGCGTATGTCTACCTCATATTCTCTCTGGTATTGTTCATCCTCATGATTGCAATGAGTCTCACCGGGAATGTCATCATGGTATATGTGTTGAAGGTCATCGCATGGACCTTTATTCTGAACCTCATATGTCGCGGGGGTTATACCAACATTGCCTGGTTCTTGGTATTGTTACCTCTTATCCTCATCGTGGTGATGCTGATGGCATACACGACCATATTCATGCTCGCCGTCAATCAGGCTCAACACACTTCGAAGACCCGAGAAGCCATGGGTGGCGTGAGTGTTGCGACCAAGAATAACCGGATAGACAACCCTCCCCATGTGTAAAAAACCCATATAGAAAGATACCATGGATGCATGGTATCTGAACACCGACCTGGTAAAGGGGCCATGCCGATTTACAATGCCATGTCACTCAATACCCAAAACGACCTTCTCATGCAGAATCTCCTCGAATTTTACAAGAATCCCGATTACTTGGCCAAGTTCATCGGAATCGTCGGAGGGGAGACTCATATATCGTTACGTATCATCGATTGGTTTGTCACGAATTACGCGAAAAAATATTTCACCATTTACGAACTGGCCACGGGGACGGGGTCGTCGGTACGGTTCAAAGTGTACAACGATTACAAACTCAAGCTCAAGGCCTACAGTAAAAAACGGTTCGACCCCTTTTGTCGCTGGGAACGGATTCAATTACCGTATAATGAGACGGACCATATTGAGACCACCATTGGTCAGCTCAATTTTTTCAAGTGGGCCATCGAACACCAGATTCTCGACTATATTCGGGACAATTATTCCGAGATTGAAGTGGACATGAACACCCGAAACACCAACTCACGTCGGCGTAATCATACCGAAACTTCCCATACTTCCACCAATTCCTCGGTGGACGAGGCGAGTACGGAGGTTTCGTCGGGGGCGGGGGGAGGGGTCAATAACAAGACCCGTAAACGGCGGGAGGAACTGTCCGTCTCGGCCTGTAAATGTATCAAAAAGGAGACGGTGAAAATTTTGGTAAAATTCTCCTGATAGGTTATAATTCCTGTAGGGGGAGCCCGTGACCATCCATCATGTCTTTTTTAGGTAAATTACTCCAAGCCCCCTGGGCCCGTTATGTTATTATACTAATATTACTCGGAATCATTCTTCGCGTGGCACTATTCTACGAGTGGGGTGGGTATCTCATAGATACCTTTGCCAATAAAAACCCCCGGACGATTTTCGTGGTCAACGGGGAAGTTCTCGGGATGGACATGGTGGATCACCCCGATACCTTTGACTACGAACCCTACTACGAATTTCACCCCGACTATTTTCCCCTCGAAACATCTTATCCTCCTATGGTATAAGAAGGGATAGAACCAAGCCAATATGACATCCACGAAACCCAAGTCGGGCTCGGGGTACGGGTTCAATAAGATATTTTCGTCCTTACATGATACGGTACAAAATATCAACGGGTCCAAGATTTTTGCCGGACTCATCGTGGTGACCTTGAACATTGCGAGTAAATTCGTCACCATTAAATTGAGTAAATCCATGGAGAGCTACCTGAAACATACATTTAGTCGTGATGTCCTGATTTTCTGTATTGTCTGGATGGGAAGTCGGGAGATTTATATCGCGTTCTTCGTCACCCTGTTATTCATCTTGTTCATGGATTTCCTCTTCAATGATGACTCGTACTACTGTATTTTACCCGAGAGCTTCAAAGATTACCATATCTCCCTATTGGAAGACCCGGTGCCGAGTGCCGAGGATATTAAAAATGCGGAGAATGTCTTGGAACGGGCCCGACGTGCCCAGGTGGGGACGGGGACGGGGGCTCTCTCGACCGACACGACGGGAGAGGTGAAGAGTAAAGTCGTCGCGGACCCAGTATCCACCACCGCGGACAGTGGGTTCATGCCCATTAAATGGTAAGTGTAAGTGGGGGTGGGGGTGGGGTAAGAGCTCGACACAATACATATATTTCTACCGATAGTATATGTATTGATATAGGACCAAGGACCAAACCAAGGACCCAAGAAACAACATATCCAACATATCACCATGAGTAACACCTCCTTTATCGAGATTGAAAATATCCTCATCGTGTTAGACACCAATATTAAGGGTAAAGCCCCGGTACCCTTCACCCGAGAGCTCTTGAACTACCGTCCGGTAGCCACCACCCCCGAGGAGGTACCTCCCCCGGAGGTCGATACCCAGTCTTGGTCCAATCTCCCTTTTTTCACCACCACCCGGCGGTTACCGGTGGAAGTCCTCAACAAAATGAAATATCCCGAAGTGGTACAATTCTTTTTTGACCGGGCCACCTTTCAACGGTATATCCGGAAGGTCCCGGTGACGACGGGGGATGTCATCGATTCCAATATCATCACGATGTTGAAACTCCTGTTACCCACCTTTCCGGTCGCCCATCAGGTCCGAGCATCCTTCGGGGAAGTCGGGGTCGGAACCGAGGAAACCCGTATGACCCTCACCACACCCCCCATGGAAATCATCTTGGAGGGGGCCCACTATGTTCCGCGTAACCTCGTATGGTTGAACGATTTACTCCATCACCCCAAATATCATCGTATCATGGACCGATTCAATGACTTTAACTACTGGAAAGCCTCCACTCGTGTGGATATCCTACAAAAAATAAAGGAAACTGAAGGGGGGAACATGCCACAGGTGCTGCGTGACCAATTCACCTATATCATGAAATATTTGGATACCCTTCCGAAATCCAAACGTGATAGTTTTACCAAGAAATACGGGCTCGACCGACAACTCATTACTTTAAAAACCGTCATCGATTCCCCGACCACCTCCGTGGTGGAACGGGTGAACCTCCTGTACCCGGTCATGAAATGGATGAAAGAGGTGGGTAGTATCCAATTTACGGACCCGGTGATGGGTAAGAAGTACGCTCAGAACAAACGGGATATCGATCGGATCTACCTGTATCATGCCGTGTTAACCAAGTACTTTGGGGAGGCCATCGACCTCTCCTTCGGGGAAGACGATACCGATATCAAAAATTTCATGGAAACCTACTTTCAATACTATATTCGCTTCGGAAAAGACCTCACCTTGTTCACCAACCCCAACCGGGAATCCACCAACAAGTTCTTTCAGGACAAACTCTATACCTTTATCCAGGGAAAGGGAGGGGATTTTGAGAACTATATCCACCGGGTCGAGGCCTTGAATGAAACCCTCTCTTCCCCCCTACCGTCCAAGAACTCGGGGAAGAAGGGTTCGGAATCAGTGGCCATCCCCCCCGATGTACGGAACTTTATGTACGTGGGATTGTCCAAGTTTGCCAACGAGATGGACCCGGAGTTCAAAGATAAGTCGGTGGGTCAGGCGAAATATGAGATATATGTCGCGATGGATATGGACCCAAGTGATAAGGTGGAACCCGTGACAGATACCTCGGGGAATCGGTGGGCCCCCAGTTACCAATGCCAATCCAAGAACGACGACCTCGTCGCCATGTTCGAACGGTTACGTTATCCTACGGTCACCGCTCCAGGAGTCACACGACGTCGGCGTATGATTACGGCCCCAACTACCCCCAAAAAAAAGGGAGGATACCGTAAAACACATACCCGTAAATCCCGTTGAATGTTTTTATAGATGATGATGACGATGCTGTGACGAGTGGTGAATGGTGGCTTATTGGGGAGATTTGAACACCGGGGTCTTGTTCTTGAACACCCCCACCTCGTCCCCGATTTCTTCATCCGCCGTCATGGAATAGATAACCCCGTCCACCTCGTTGGTAGTATAATACTTCTTCCCGGCAATGGTGATTTCGTACACTTCCTCCTCCACCTCCTCCACTTCATCCTCTTCTTCTTCCACCACTTCTTCCTCTTCCTCTTCCTCTTCTTCTGTTACATTGACCTCAGCAGAGGGTTGGGTAACAGGGTCCACCGTGGACTCGGCTTGGGCCGGGGGTGCTTCCACCACCGGTACGGGTTCGGTTTCTTCCTCCTCTTCCTCCTCCTCCTCTTCTTCCTCCTCTTCTTCGACCACTTCCTCCTCTTCAATCAATTTGTACACAATATTGGGGGTATCCGTATGGGGGGTATCCGTTTTGGAAGTGGCCGTCACCGCCACCGATTCCTTCTTCTCCGATACTTCCTCCTCTTCGTCATCATCCTCCACCAAATCGATGACAATCGTGTCCGGGGGAACTCCCGGCTCCTTCTTGATCTTGATCCCCGGGGTCATCTGACCCTGCATCTTCTTCTTTTTGGTATCGTCCAACTTGGACGTCAGTTCATCAATAATGGTCTTATACTCACTGTTCTGAGTCTTGAGTTTCAGGATTTGTTGCTTCAGCTTCAATACCATCGGAGAGTTCATCATATGTAAGTAGTTCAGGTGATACAGGTCATGGTTCTTCAGAGCATGTTGGATCTTATACATACATCCGAATACCGAACCCGCCGGTTGTTGGGACCCCATCTCCGGCAACATGGTAGAGTTATTCGTCGAGCTCATGGTGATAGGTATTGAGTGGGTGGTGGTGTTGGGGTTGGTGGTGGGAGGTGTTATCACTGTTATGTTATGGGTGTTATCTTTATGTCGTTGTACGGATCCAAATCAATTTTCTGGATTCGTGCTGGTGGGGTGGGGGTGTCGTCTAAAAGCTATACATCCCCGTCACATTACGTAACTGTGTCTTGGTACAGTTGTTAAACACTTCCGTACCAATCTTATCGGCCAAGGGAGGGGGTTCCGTCGTGGCCCGGGGAAACGAGAACAAATGGGTAAACGGCTGGGGTGCGGGGGCGCTAGTGGTCGGTACCGAGACCTTGTACAAGTCACTCTCGGACGATGGGACATAGACCCCCTGAATCGCCCCGTGTTGAAGAGCAAAATATTGGTTACGGAGGTTCGACTCGGTATTCACCTGGAATCCACCCGGAGGGGCGTTCGACTGAACCGGAGCAAAGGTCTTATCCAGTGAATAGTCTAAATAGGTCTTGGTGTTCCGAGTGCGTTGGTCGTATTCTGGGTACAACACATTCCGGGTAGGAACACTCCGGGCATCCATGTTTGGCCGGAGGGAAGCCGTGGGAAGATTACGCTCATACAATTTGTTATTGATCGTGTCCTGACTCTCGAATTGGCCATAATAGACCCCCGCAGGGACCGGTAATCGAAAACTGGTACACTCCATCTTATATTACTCTACCCTCAGATATTTATTCGATGGGGTGGGGGTGGGGGGGACGGGGATGCGGCGGGGGAACCTATACATACAAACTCTGGGTTGTACACACATATTTCAGGATGAGCCGGTCCACCTGGTTGAGTTTAGAGACGAACCCGTACTTTCCGATGGTCTCACCCACATTCACCCATTCTTTGGCCACGGCCGATATCTTCAAAATGGCCTTGACGAAATCTCCCGAAGTGACCTGTTTCTCCTCGAGAATGGTATGTTGTATAAAGTGTTTACAAGTCGCCTCATCCTCACATTCCATCCAGGTGAACATCTCCTCCATCAAATCATACATCACGGCATGTTGATACCTAAATCCTGTATTCAATCCTCGGGTGGCTTCTTCTTGGTCGTACCCATCCAACCGGGATTTCAGGTCGGTGACACATGCGACCACTCGGGGGTCATGGACCGTGGGACGATATTTCACCACATCTTGATGCACCCGGAGGTCCGTGAAACACGACATCATGGTAATCAACTGAATAGGGGTAAACTCTTCGAAAAACTGGTACTCAAACATCCATTCAGCTGTGGCCAACGGGTGTACTTCGGCCATTTGGGAAGCACACTCGCCTCGTGGGGTGAGTTCGTACCGGGGTGACTCGTCGGAGGTTGGTGTGACGAATCCTCGCTCCGTCAGGATATCCACGATGGCGTCGATTTGACGATGAACCCAGCGGTCGAGTTCAACCATTTCCTGGTTGATACGGTCGAGTTTATGGCGTAAAAGGGTCATATTCCCATACCGTTCCGTATCCTGAATACAAGTACGATACGTATCCAATATCTGTTGGAGGGTACGCTCCGCCTCCTTACGTTTTTTGTTGACCAGGGTCGGTAAGGTCCGTTTGGTTTCGAGGTACTGTTCAATGACGGGAACGGGGGTCTGAATCAACGGAAGGAGCCGGGTCTCGGTATTGACCCATTCCTGTTCCAGGGCCGTGCGTTGGGTCACCAGAGCCCGGCGAGCCTCGGCCATATCCATCGACATCATACTGTTTTCCACAAACCGGTAAAAATCCGCGGGGGTGGCTTGCCCATGCCGAATGAGGTTGAGTATCATGGAGAACGATATATGAAATTTCGACTCCATCTTTTGGGGCTTACCACACAGAATGGTTTTATAATCTGTTACCGAGGGAAGGGGGAAGAGGTTGTTACAATGAACCACATGCCCCACGGTGTCGATATTACGCCGGCCGGCGCGGCCGGCCATCTGAGTATAGGCATGGGGTTGTAGGTAGGTCTCCAGGGTCCCGTCGAATTTCTGAAGGGTCGTGAACACCACCGTACGAATCTCACAGTTGAGTCCAATCGAAAAACTATCCGTCGCAAAGAGCATCTTGATATACCGTTTCGAAATCATGAATTCGACGATTTCCCGAAGAATCGGTATCATTCCCGAGTGGTGGATACCAATACCCTTCTCCAAGAGTTGTATGAGTTGACGGTACTCCGGCATTTCCATATACTCTTGGTAATTGGGGAGTTTCGACCGAAGGATTTGTTCCGCTTCCCGCTGAATCGTGTACGGGACCTTGGAATCGAATTCCAAGAGATTGGTGGTCATCTCCCGGGCACACATCTCGACGTTTTTACGGGAAAAGGTAAACACCAAGGCCGGGAGCATTTCCTTTTCGACCATGAACCGGGCCAGGGTGTTCAGGACATGAGGACGTTTCAGATACACTTGGTTATTATCAAGGAGGGTCTGGATTTTTTTCATCTCGTTATATCCCGTGTCTTGGAAGAGCCCCTTTTCGGTTTTGAGAGGAATCAGTCGGTTGGTGGTGTTACGTATCATGGCCTGGGTGTCCTTATCCCGAACCTTTTTATAGATGGATTCAATGGTCGTCATGAACCCGTAATGGGTCAAGGGGACAATACGGGTCATGGTAGAGGACCAGACCACCTGTTTTTCCTGACCTCGCTCACAGAACCGGGCAAACCGCTCGGGTTGGTCGAGGGTGGCGGAGAGAAGTACCATCTGGACATGGGGTGGGAGCATGAGGATGGTATTTTCCCATACATATCCTCGGTCTTCGTCCAAGATGAAATGGCATTCGTCCATAACCACACAAGCTAATTCGTGGTCAATATCCACCTGGAACTGGAGTTGTTTCGGGGGAAGGGGGGTGCCGTCGGGGGGCGAATCTTGAGCCCCTGGGGTGGTGGCGGTGGTACTCGCCTGGGCCCGTGAGAACAAATGGTTCATGAGGATTTCCGCGGTGGCGAAAATGACTTGGGCCGTAGGATTATACTTGACATCCCCGGTGAAAATCCCAAACGAAATCTCCGGGTACTTCTGTGAGAAATCGTAGAATTTTTGGTTAGAAAGGCTCTTGATGGGACACGTATAGACCACCTTTTTACCCTGACCGACAAAATACTGAATGGCGAAATCGGCGGACACCGTCTTACCATTCCCCGTGGCCGCGGATACCAATGTATGGTTCCCGTCCACAATCGCCTGGATAGAATATTTCTGAAAATCGGAGAGAGGAAACGGGAACCTGGAAAAATGTTCTTGGTAGTGGGCTTCTTGCTCGGGAGGGTAGACCTTGTCACAAATGACGACCATGGTATACACGTAGGTACATATGAATATAGGGGGATGTGTTTATATGGATTTATCACGGACGGTAAAGAGATAATTTCTAGGACAATAGTATGGAGCCTCTTTGAATTTTCCCATGGCGGATACTATCGACTACACCACCGATTTAACGAAAATCACCCACCATATTGAAAACAGTTGGTACTCGGGTGAAATTGAGAGTCGGGTCATCTTAAATTTACACGTCTTCATGAAGGAGCATATCTATCAACATCATACCGTATACGAATACATATTTGGGTTAACTCTGGAACAACTCGTGATGATCTATAAATATCATAATATTTTCATAGGAAGCCGTATCATACATACCACCCTGAAAGATATACCCCGATTCTATCCAGACAAGAACAAACTATGCGAAAGCATCTATGATGTGATTTATCTACATCTATTTCGAATTCATGCAGGATGAGGTCCAATATCCTATCGTGGGCCAAGAAGTAACCATTCGAACCCCCCGACCCATGTGAATCGGGCTCGGAACTATGGACTTGAACCCGAGAGGGTGGGCGCCGAGCCCTACTTTGGTGGGGGGTCGGGATCGGGGGAGGGTGGGTACCCGTCTATAGTACAACTGTAATTACTATCGTTACACTTGTACTTGTTGTACCATACATGCAGACAAAATCTAACCGAACTGTATATATTTTAATACTGTAGTGTGGTTGGTAATGCCGTTCCGGAAACATTCGTCTCGCCGTCGGTATGGGGGTGACCGTAAAACACGCCGGAAAAGTGAACGTAGAGAGAAACGGGGAGGAGACCGGCGGGACCGTTCTCGTAAGCGTTACCCTCATCGTACTCCTATGAACAAATCACCCATGATGTGGTGATGGTGATATGGGTGAGAGGGTATGGGATGGGGTTCAGAGCACCAGGTGGAGAGTAGACTCCTTCTGAATGTTGTAATCCGAGAGGGTACGCCCATCTTCGAGCTGTTTCCCGGCGAAGATGAGTCGTTGTTGGTCAGGGGGAATACCCTCCTTGTCTTGAATCTTTTGTTTGACCGCGTCGATGGTATCCGCGGCCTCCACCTCGAGAGTGATGGTCTTTCCGGTGAGGGTCTTGATAAAAATTTGCATAGTGTTGTGGGGTGGTGGGGTGTCGGGGTGTCGGGGTGTAGGGGGTTGGGGTAGATATCTATATCCTATATCCTATATATCGTTTTATGGAGGGTGGGTGCGATGGATTCCTAAAATTGATCCACCTTTTTTCTGGGGGAGAAGGGCCTCAACCCATTGAACCAAGCACCCACACCCAACCCAAGATGAGCCGTACCGTCGCCCCCCGTTCTCACTCGGTCCAGTCCAAGTCTTCCTTGAACCGGACCCAACAGGTCAAGCCTTTCTGTAAGGTATGCTTCGACTCAGGTAAGCCCGAGTCTTTGTACAACAGCCACTTTGTCCGTGTGTCCCGTGACCCCACCAGCCGGGTCACCTGCCCGACCCTCCTCAACACCGAATGCCGCTACTGTTCGGCGGTCGGCCACACCGTGTCCAAGTGCCCCAAGCTGGGGCGAGCTGGTGGGGGTGAAACCGTGTATTGTCGCCCGGTGGTGGCCAAGCCCGTGCCCAGTACCCCTACCTCCGTGTGGTCGGAAGAAGATGATGTGGATGCGGATACGGATACCGACGATACCGCCACCATGAGTACCGTGTCGGACACCCACTCGGTGGTTACCGAGATGTCCCATACCTCCAAGAACTACTTGTGTCAGGTGTTGTTACGCAAGCTCAAGTACCAGCGGGGTGGGTCGTCTTGGGCCGATGCCGACGACAGTGACGACGAGTAAATCGGTTGTGTATAGGCTGTGTGTATAGGTTGTGTAACAGTTGTAATAATATTAATCCAACCGAGAAGGAGGCCCACCTCTTTTTCATGGGGTCGGGTCGACTCTATGGTAAAAATTGATTCACGATTTTTTCCGTAGTATAGGTAAGAACCGAACCCGTTGAATCACCCATCACCATGGCATCTCATCTATACCAAGTCTCCTACGAAAAACCCAAGTGGGTCCTCATGGCCCGCCGTCGGTATTTGGCCAGTATCCGGGAAGCCGCCTCCCGTAAAACGGGATTTGTCCCGCCTCACTTCCGCGAATCCGACCACGAACCCTCCGAAGAGACCAAGACCAACGATACAAGTGAACACTGGATGTTTGGGGGGAAGGACCGCACGATACAGGCGGTGAACTGTGAGTTCTGTGGGGAGTATCTCATGACCTCTCGGTTCGACTTCTTCATCGATGTGTTACCCGACCGGTGTGTGTGCCGATGTGACCGGGTGTTTCCGTGTGGGTAGGATGGGCTGGGGTGTGGGATGGGCTGGGGTGCGAGGCTGGGGCTAGGGTGCATTGTACATGGTTTTTTTATCGTGATACTCTATATGAATCCACCCATGGAGAGTGCGGCTCCCGAGGCGGCTCCGGAGACAACTTCGCGGGTAAAACCCAAACGTAAGTACACCCGGAAAATCAGGCCACCGACATCACTGGTCATTGGGGAAGAGGTGGTGCTCCCTCCTCAGGACATCCAGGGGGTGGTCGAGGTGGCCCCCAAGCCCAAGCGTAAATATACTCGGAAAGTGAAACCGGTGGCTGTACCTACGGAACCCACGGAGGTCCCTATGGTGGCCGAGCCGGTGGTCCCGGTGGCGGTGGTAGCGGAGCAACCCAAGCCCAAACGTAAATATACCCGAAAATTGAAACCGGCCCTACCTACGGAACCGGTGGTGGTATCAGAGCCCCCACAAACCGACATAAACCCATCTCCCGAAGAACCTAATAACCGTATTCCACCTCCGGTTACCATGCCCACCCGCCAGAATGAATCCTATATTCAACTCATGAAGGATTTAGCCTTTATCATGCGTAAACGTAAAGACCCGATGCGAGCCCGGGCGTATGACCATGCCCGTGAGACCATCGAAACCTTTACGGAAGATATTACGTCCCCCGTACAACTCAAGGGCAAGCCCGGTATCGGCCCCACCATCTACGAGAAATTGACCACCTATACCGAAACCGGTACGTTGAAAATCTTGGACGAAGAGCGTGAAACCTTGGTCACCAAACGGGCCATGGATATCTTTACCCAAATCTACGGGGTCGGAGAGAAAAAGGCCGAGGAGATTGTCAACAAGGGGGTGACCACCCTGGAACAACTCCAAGAACGGGAGGCCGAGCTCCTCAACGACAAGCAGCGTATCGGACTTCGCTATTACCATGATATCTTGGAGCGTATCCCCCGGGAAGAGATCGTGGAGTATGAGAGTCTGTTCCGGGAGTCTCTTCCTGAAGGTATGAAACTGGAGGTGGTCGGTAGCTACCGTCGGGGGCTCGCCTCGTCGGGGGACATTGATGTTATCTTGACCGCCCAAGACCCATGCTTGTTCAAGGTATTTTTGGAACGGATCCGGGCCAAGAACATCCTCTTGGAAACGTTGTCGTGTGGTGATACCAAGTGTTTGGTCATTACTCGGTTGACGACCCGGGAGGGGGCGGGGGCCCGCCGGGTGGATTTCCTCTATACCAACCCGGCCGAGTTTCCGTTTGCGATTTTGTACTTCACGGGAAGTAAGGGCTTCAATACCAAGATGCGGGAACACGCCTTGACAATGCACTATACTCTCAATGAACATGGACTCTCTCGGATGGAAGGGAAGAAGAAGGGGGCGTTGGTCGAGACGGGGTTTCCTACCGAGAAGGCGATCTTTGATTTCTTGAAACTGGAGTATCGGGGTCCGGAGGCTCGGGGGGATGGACATGCGGTGGTACCCTTGGGTTCCGGGGTGGGGGTGGCCTCGGAGCCGGTGGTCGCTCCCAAGAAGCGGGTCGTGAAGCGGACGGTGAAACCGGTGGCGGCAGAGGTGGCGGCGGCACCCGAGGTTCCTGTGGCGGCCCCGGTGCCAACTACGGTGGAGGTGGCCCCGGCTGCGGTGGAAGGGCCGGGACCGGCCCCGGTGTGCCAAACCGTCTCGGAGGTTCCCCTGAACCATATCCACCAATTCCAACAACAGGGTATCTCCGTCTTGGCGTCACTCGGGGAACCCCAGCTTGCCGCGATGGTGGAGGCCGCTAACAATGCCTTTCACTGCCTCGGAGCCCCTGTGATGACCGATGCCGAGTACGACATCCTCCGTGAATACATTGAAGAAAAGTACCCCAAGAGTGGGGCTCTGGTGGAGGTGGGGGCGACGGTCCTCAAGAACAAGGCCACCCTCCCCTACGAAATGGCTTCCATGGACAAGATCAAACCCGATACCCATGCCTTGGCGTCTTGGAAGGCCAAATACCCCGGAGGCTATGTCATATCAGCCAAATTGGACGGGGTGTCAGGGCTCTATACCACCGAAGGTCCGGTACCCAAACTCTACACCCGGGGGGATGGTAAGGTGGGCCAAGACATCAGCTACCTGATTCCCCACCTGAAACTACCCACCGAGGCCGGTATCGTGGTACGGGGGGAGTTCATCATCAAGCGGAACGTATTTGACGCCAAATACAAGACCCGGTTCGCCAACTCCCGTAATCTCGTGGCAGGTATTGTCAACTCCAAAACCTTGGACGACAAGGTCCGTGATGTGGATTTCGTTGCCTACGAGGTCATCCGTCCGGCGAACCTCACTCCCTCGGCCCAGTTTACCCGCCTGGGAGGAATGAATATCTTGACCGTGAAACACGAGCTCGTCGAACCGGCATCCAAGCTCACCAACGAGTACCTCTCCGGGTTACTCCAAGACTGGCGTACGAACTATACCTACGAAATTGATGGTATCATCGTTTCCGACGACCATGTGTACCCCCGGGTGAGTGGGAATCCCGACCATAGTTTCGCCTTCAAGATGGTGTTATCGGACCAGATGGCCGAGACCCATGTGGTGGATGTGGAGTGGGTGGCCTCCAAGGACGGGTACCTGAAACCTACCGTCCATGTTCAACCCGTCCATGTCAGTGGGGTCACCATCAAAAAGGCCACCGGGTTCAATGCGGATTTCATCGAGAAGAATCGTATTGGGGTGGGTGCCATCGTCCAAATCATCCGGTCCGGGGACGTGATTCCCTATATCAAATCCGTGACGGCTCCTGCGACGGCAGCCAAGATGCCCACCGTACCCTATACCTGGAACAGTACCCATATCGATATCATGCTCGAGAATGCCGCGGATGACCTGGGGGTGCGTACCAAACAAATCACCGGGTTTTTCCAGGCTCTCGAAGTGGACGGGGTAGGAGAGGGGAATGTCAAGAAGTTGGTGGCCGCCGGGTTTGACCGTATCTGTAAAATCACCCAGATGACCGAGGCGGATTTCTTGTCCGTCAACGGGTTCCAAGAGAAGAGTGCCAAGAAGTTTGTGGCCTCTATCCGGGAGCGGCTCGCGGGGGCCAGTCTAGCCACCCTCATGTCCGCGTCCAATATCTTTGGTCGGGGGTTCGGTCAGCGTAAGATGGAGCTCATTCTCCGGAATTATCCCCGGGTGCTGGATATGGGGGAGCGGGACCCGGTGAAGGTGGCCCAGATTGAAGGGATGGCCCGTAAGACCGCGGAGGAATTTGTGTCCCATATCCCGGCCTTTGTGGCCTTCTTGGAAGAGTGCCATTTAGAACACAAACTGGGGACGGGGGTAGGGACGGGGGTAGGGACGGGGG
>Ga0209400_1000773_pt1 | contig 27725 bp, 41 predicted proteins | sample M_130807_EF_Meta_FD_187313 | JGI IMG/M metagenome (GOLD analysis project Ga0209400, IMG submission 187313) | Freshwater microbial communities from Lake Montjoie, Canada to study carbon cycling - M_130807_EF_MetaG (SPAdes) (version 2) | ecosystem: Environmental > Aquatic > Freshwater > Lake... | reverse complement strand
AGCTCTAGGTTTGATAAAACAGAACCTAAAGGTATGTATTGCCTCATACGAAATGAAACCTGTAACTACAATTGTCCGTATGTTGCGTCAGTTTGCAGGTGAGAATATTAATCTTCCGCTAACTCATGACAAGGAAGGATATATTCGGGCTTTATTGGGTCGTTTTTCCGGTTTCATTGAAGATAAGCTATATCTTTACGACCAGCAAGGCTCTACTACTCCACAAAAGACAATAGCAATGGCTAGGTATTGTGCGGTTGAATTAGGCATCAAACATATCTTTATTGACTCATTAATGAAGTGTGTGGTCGCAGAGGATTCATTAAACGAGCAGAAGTCATTTGTTGACGAGCTTTGTGCATTGGCACGAGATCATAACGTACACATTCATTTAGTCCACCACATACGTAAGTTGCAGTCTGAGGAGATACAGCCTTCTAAGACCGATTTAAAGGGTTCTGGAAGCATTGCAGATCAGGTGGACAATGTATTCCTAGTCTGGCGTAATAAGAAGAAGGAGAACGCTCGTAGGAACAATGAGGATTATGACGAGAAGCAGCCAGATATGTTCCTAATGTGCCAGAAGCAGCGTAACGGTGAGGCTGAGGAGTTCTACGGTATGTACTTTGAGCACAACAGCCAGCAGTTTGTAGATACGCTAGGTGGTCAGCCTATAGACTTTGATAATCGTGGGAGTTTCCGTGCATGATACGTGCAGCCATATTGGAAGATGTTCCATACATTATTAGTTTATCTAAAAAAGAAAGTTTTTCTCTTGGGTTTATTCCTAGTCCAGCATATACAGCAGCTATTACAGGTCATAAGTCAGGTAAACGATGGAGTACGACTTGTAATGACAGAATATTTGTATGTGAGGAGAATGGTGATTTAGTAGGCTTTGTAATGTTTAGCTACGGAAAAATATCTAAATGTAATCAAATATGTATTCAGGAAGATGCTAGATTAATTGAACGTGGTAAGGCATTATTGTCTGCTGCTATTAGTCATGGCAATTTAGTAGGAAGAGAGGACTTTGCTTGCGGTTGCGCTGATGATCTAGCAAGTAATTTTTTCTGGACGCAAATGGGATGGTTAAAGATTGGAGATAGAAAAGGAATTAGCCATAAAAATACTTGGAAAGAAACCAGTAAACGAAAGATTAATATTTATCGATTTCAAACTAATAGTTTATTTATGACTGATTTTGGTTTAATTATCCCAAAGCAAGGTGAAACAATTGCAATTTTATAATTATGGCTGATAACTCAGAACAACATAGGCATCGGTGTGAAGTCAGACAGGTATTAGAGTGGCGTACTCAGGATAGAAACAAAGCCATCGAATATTTGTCTATTGTCCGCAAAAAGCGCGGAGATAAAGCAGCTAAGTTGTTAGAGAAAGATTGTAGGGAACAATGGACTTTAGGCAATCGTGGACTTAATGGAGAATGGAAATGAATATAATGGAACAAAATAGAGCATTACAGGCATTGGTTGAAAAACTTGATAAGGAAATTGCTGAATTAGATACTGATAATGAAAAGTATCAAAATTATATTGAAGATTTAATATTATTTATTAATAAAAATAATGGTGTTGAAGCAGTTAAATTAATTTCAGAAGAAATTGATGCTAAAAATGGGAAAAAGCATTTAGTAATTTGGGCTTCTGAAATTATAGATAGATGGGTATATTGATGGTTTATAAAAAAGTAGATAACAATCAGACTCAGATTGTTAAGGCTTTACGTGATATGGGTTGCACAGTTCAGCATTTGCATGAAGTAGGTAAAGGTTGTCCTGACATTATCGTAGGATTTAAAGCTAGAAATTTCTTGCTTGAGATCAAGGATGGTGATAAAAAGGTACTTACTCCAGATCAAGTTAATTGGCATAAGCTCTGGAAAGGTCAGGTAAATGTAGTAACAAGTATTGATGATGCTAAAACTCTAATATGGAAACTATCTGATGAATATCGATCCGAACGAAGCAATTAACTTTATGATTAAGAATGCTACTGCTTATGCACAAGCTAAAGCTAATGTAGTGTATTTGACCGATTACAGAAAGACAGTTAAATCTCAGGGAATTTTACGTAGTTTAAAAAATACGGTAGTTGAAAAAGAAGCTGATGCTTATACTACTGTTGAGTATAAGGAATGCGTAGAAGGACTTAGAGAGGCTGTAGAGGAGGCTGAACGACTACGTTGGATGCTCGTAGCCGCTCAGGCTCGTGTTGACTGCTGGAGGAGTTTAGAAGCTAGTAATCGTCAAGTTGAAAGGTCAACTCAATGATTATTCGCAATCATCTTCATCACACTCGATCCAGTCATAATACTCGTCATCAAAGTAGTACCAGACTTGTTCTTCGTCATCAAACCACCATGCGACACCATCTTCATCAAACTCATAAATCTCTACGTCATCTGACTCAAAGTAAAACATTACGCCTTCAATGTTCAATGCAAACATTTGTTTCTCCCAAGTAATACAGTCGGCTAACTGCATGAAAATGATAACAAAATTTAATGATACTTACATTACACAAGGTCAATATTATGGATAAAGTTTATTGCGATAATTGCAACTGGATTGGTGAACGTGACGAAGTGTTGCTGGTGCGTTGCGGATTTGCATTTGATGACGCTGTTGATGTATGTCCTGAGTGCAATAATGCAGAGACAATATCGTCAGTTAAATATTTGTGGAGAAAACGTCAAATTGACCAAAGATCAGAAGAAATATCTATCTAAAGTTGCTAATTTAGGTTGTATAATTTGCACTAGGCTTGGTTTTGCAGGAACTCCTGCTGAGATTCACCACGTTCGCGGTTTGGGCTTGGGAATGGGAGTTAGGAGTTCGCACTACGATACGTTACCGCTTTGCCCTGAGCACCATCGAGGGAATACCGGATACCACGGAATGGGACGTAAAGCCTTTGAGCGACAGTATGAAGTTACTGAGACGCAACTACTTGAACAAGTAAAGGAAATGCTAAATGATGAAGAAATCGAAAGCAGCTAAGAAAGTGGCTAAAGTCATGGGTGAATTTGGTAAAGGAGAATTGCACTCTGGCAAAGGTGGTCCTGTAGTTAAGTCTCAGAAACAAGCATTGGCTATAGCATATAGTGAAGCAAAAAAAATGAAAAAGACTAAAAAATGAACTTAAATTATGCTGCTGGATTTGTTGATGGAGAAGGCTGCATAGGATTTTCTAAGTGCAGATCATCTATTTTCCCAAGAGTATTAGTAACAAATACAAATATTGATATTCTTAATGAATTTAAAGAAAAATGGGGTGGAGATATAAATCCATTGTCATTAAGAAAATACAATTGGAAACAAGGATATAGTTGGAGATTATCTTGGTCTAAAGCAGTTGATTTTTTAAACGAAATTGAACCATATTTAAAGATCAAAAATTTGCAAGCTCATGCTGTTTTTGCTTGGGATGAGTGTAGACCACAAAGAGGTGGTGAGTGGGATAAAGAAACAGTTGATTTTTTAGTTGAATATGCACATTTTTTAAACAAAAAAGGCATAAGTAACGATATAAATCCTTTGCATTCCGCATTAAATGAAAATTTATATAATGGTGTTATATGAAAACTGGACTTTACAGTAATATCCTAGCTAAACGTAAGCGCATAGCCGAAGGTTCGGGCGAGAAGATGCGTAAGGTAGGTGCTAAAGGTGCTCCGACCAAGGCTGACTTTATGCAAGCTGCTAAAACTGCTAAACCTGCTAAGAAAGCAAAGAAATGACTGCGGCTTGGACTAAGAAAGCTGGCAAGAACCCTAAAGGTGGGCTTAACGAGAAAGGTCGTAAGTCTTATGAGGCTGAACATTCTGGCTCTAACCTAAAGGCTCCTGTTAAAAGTGGTGATAACCCACGTAGAGCATCTTTCTTAGCTCGTATGGGCAATATGGCTGGTCCTGAGCATAAGCCTAATGGTGAGCCTACTAGACTGTTGTTGAGTCTTAATGCTTGGGGTGCAAGTTCAAAGGCTGACGCTAAGAAAAAGGCTTCTGCTATTTCTGCTAGGAATAAAAAGAAATGAAAACTTGCCCTAAAGTCTGTTCAGACATACCGCTAAATCTCAAGAATCGTGATTGGGCATTTGCTAATGTGGGCTATGGTCCTGCTAATCCTGACTCTCCAGAGGACTTTTGGAAGATTCGAGCTAAGGAATGGAACACTAGCGAAAAGAATGCTCAGACAATGCATTGCGGTAACTGCTCTGCGTTTATCCAAACTCCTGAGATGATGAAGTGCATTATCGGTGGTATTCAGGGTAAAGAATCGGATAATGAGACGTATGCTAACGAAGTAGTAGCTAGTGCTGAGTTAGGATATTGTGAGCTTTTTGAATTTAAGTGTGCTGCTGATAGGACTTGTTCGGCTTGGCTTGTAGGTGGTCCCATTAAGACTGCTATGACAGATCGTCAAAAGACTATGCTGAAAATGGCTAAATTAGAGTATGAAACCAATGATGATATTAACATGGAGCAATCATGAGTATCATAACAAGAGATGATAACGGTAATCCTGTAGAAGTTTTTAGAGCAGGAACAGCACAAATTTTTACAGTAACAAACTCAAGTGTTCAGAGTACAGCTTTTGGTGCGAATACGACTCATGTACTAGTATCTTCTTCACTAGGTCATTGCCACATTGCTTTTGGAACTAACCCGACTGCTACAGTTACTACGAGCACAATGATTGTTCCTAATGCTCCGTTTTATTTTTCAGTAAAAGCTGGTGAAAAAGTTGCAGTAATTAAAGATGCCGCAGTAACATCGTCAACTTTCTCTATTACTGAATTGGTCTAATGCTGCCTAAAACTCTTAATCTAGGTTCAGGTAAGGATTGGAAAAGACATTGCTTTAATGCAGATATACTGCTTAGAGTCAATCCTGATTGGTGGGTTGACATATCTAAGGTTGAATTCGGTCAAGTTATAGACAGTCCTAGATTTGGCAAGGTAACGATAGAAAAGGGAATGTTTAAAACAATCGTTGCCAATGATGTTTTAGAGCATATACCTGATCTTGTGGCTGCAATGACTAACTGTAAGGACTTGCTAGAGGTTGGTGGTGAGTTCCACATTAGTGTTCCGTATGAGCTAAGTCTAGGTGCATGGCAAGACCCTACCCACGTTAGAGCGTTCAATGAGAATAGCTGGTTGTATTACACAGAGTGGCATTGGTATCTAGGATGGCAAGATAGATTTAATCTATCGTCAATGGAGTTTAAGTTGTCAGAGTTTGGTCAGGAATTGATGGATAAGGACGTTCCTGATAGCGAAATATTGCGTACTCCTAGAGCGGTAGATTCAATGAAGGTGATCCTTTGCAAGCAATAGTAATCGCTACTATAGGTAGTCCAAGCATTCACGTACTATTGGAGAGCATTACTCAGTATGCAAAAGGATTGCCAGTTTACGTTAGTGCAAATAGTCTGGAGTTGTGGAAAGAAGTTAGAGGCAGACTTAAAAACAATCGAGTCATATTCAGACCAAATACTGCTACCAATTTCGGAGATGCGTATAATGCAATTGTCTCTTATGCATTTGAGCACGGGAAGTACGATTCACTAATCATTGCTAATGATGACGTAGTATTGGCTCCCGATACTATTAAGAAGATGGATGAGGATTGGAAGCACGTTAATGGTGAGTTTAAGACAGGCTTTTTAGGCGCAAGATCAGATTACATATTGCCAGACCAGAATATCCGTGTAGCGATAGAAGATGACAAGTTCGCAGGGCTAAAGTGGGATAGTGAGAACCACATAAAGATGACAGAGGTCATTGCTCCTATTTTCGCGGCTATAAGTAAAGAAGCATGGGATGTGGCACAATTCCCTAGCACTAATTGGTATTCAGACAATATAATATGCCATGACTTAGGCAAAGCAGGATATTTCCATTTTGTTAGTCGTGGATACGTTCATCATGCTGGAAGTCAGACGGTTGGAACAGACTTTGCTAAGTGCCATGAAGAACCAAGAGAGTGGATAAAGACTAACAGACCGGATATGTACGAGGTTTTCTATGGCTGACGGATTATTAGCAAGTGGATTGAATTACATTGACCAGCAAAAACAGGCTTTAGCTGCTCGTTTAGGCTTGTTGATGAATAATCCACAGGAATTTGCTGCTCAGTTAGGTAGTGAGGCTCGTCAGAGGGCTGGAGTTGGTCTATTAGGTGAACCTAAGACTGCTCAGGATATGGCATCAGGTGCATGGATAAATAGCCCGTATGGTCAGCAAGCTATGCAAGCAGGTAGCGGATTTGCTGGAACTATAAACCCAACAAAAAGAATATATAGAGGAAGCTACGATGAATCTCCTATGTATAAAGTAGAAGAAAATTACAAGGGAAATGATATTTTTGGTGGTGTGTTTGGTAGCGGTGAATTGCAATCTGCTAAATCTCATGGAGGAGGATCAGTTTATTACACAGATATACCAGAAAATCAGATATTAAAACAGCAAGATTTAAATGCGTTACCAATTATTAAAGTAAAAAATGCACTTTTAAAAGCTAGACCAGATTTAAAAAACGATAAAAATTTATTTGATAAAGTTTACGATATTGTAATTAATGATAAAAATATATTTGAATATCCTGATGAAGTTATAAAAAATGCTTTTAAGAAATCTGATTTTAGCGAGGCTAGTTTTGAGGCGCAAAGATTAAGAGGGCAGGTATCAAAGAATTTAGGGTACAAAGCTGTTGAAATGAGTGATGAGCATGGTATTTCATATTTAGTAAGTCCTAATGCAGAATTCACTCAATTGTATAAATCTGAACCAGTAAATACATCAGTTATTAGTAAACCAATAATAAGTTCTGACATTGATCCTAATACACCAATACGAAGAAGGCAAAGAAACGTGTTTAATAAGTAAGCATGACATCCAAAGGATAATGCAAAAATGGAAACAGATAACATCAGTAAAATAGAGGAAGATGCACGAGTAGCTAATCTTACTAATATGGGTAAGGGTAGACCTAAAGGTGCGGTTAATAAGTCAACGCAGATAGTAAGAGAAGCTATTGCTAATCTACTAGAGCGTAATGCTCCTAATATGGACAGGTGGCTTAATGAGGTAGCTCAGGATGATCCTTATAAGGCACTTGACCTAATGAACAAGCTAAGTGAGTACCATATACCTAAGCTGGCTAGGACTGAGGTAACAGGTGCTGACGGTGGAGCACAACAACACGTTGTCACATGGCAGAAGTAGTCATACCTTATAAGCCACGTGAACAGCAAAGGCTGATTCATGAGGCGGTAGACAAGCACAGGTTCACAGTAGTGGTGGCTCATCGAAGGATGGGCAAGACTGTTAGCGCGATTAACCATCTAATCAAAGCTGCTATAGAGTGCCAGAAACCTAACCCTAGATTTGCTTACATAGCTCCTACTTATGCTCAATCGAAACGTGTGGCTTGGGATTACCTGCTGGAATTTACTCGTCCTCTTGGGGCTGTTGCTAATATCTCAGAGCTTAGGGTTGACTTTTGGGGTCGTAGGATTAGCCTTTACGGTAGCGACAATGCTGATAGCCTTAGGGGGCAGTATTTCGATGGCGTTATCTTAGACGAGATTGGCGACCAGAACCCTAAGATATGGAATGAGGTTATACGTCCAGCACTAGCGGATAGGAACACAGACGAGGCTCCTACGTGGTGCTTATTCATTGGCACACCTAAAGGCAGGAACCATTTCGCAGAGTTCAGAGACAGGGCTAAGACTGCTGAAGGCTGGAAGCTACTAGAGTTTAAGGCTAGTGATACAGGAATACTAGCGGAGAAGGAACTCTTAGATGCCCGTAAGGAAATGGGTGACGATAAGTACAACCAAGAGTTTGAGTGCAGTTTTGATGCAGCCGTAGAGGGTTCTTATTATGGTCAGATTATCAACAATCTTGAGGAAAAGAACCGGATCACCACTATCGAACGTGATGACTTGTGCAAGTCTTATGTTGCTTGGGATTTGGGGATGTCTGATTCTACTAGTCTATGGGTTGCTCAGGTGGTTGGAAAAGAGGTACGACTCATTGATTTTACGGAAAACCACGGAGTCGGTCTGGACTGGTATGTATCGTGGCTCAAAGAGAACGACTACGAAGAGTTCACGCAGTTCCTTCCTCACGATGTGGAAGTAAGGGAGCTAGGCACAGGAAAGAGCCGTAAAGAGGTTTTGATGGAAGCTGGACTCGATATAACAGTTGCACCAAGATTAAGTATTGCAGACGGTATACAAGCCGTTAGAAGGCTATTACCGCAATGCTGGTTCGATCATAGAACAAAAGCAGGTCTGGATGCGCTCAGGAACTACCGTAGAGAGTACAACGAGAGACAGCAAGTGTTCTACGACAAGCCGCTTCACGACTGGAGCAGTCATTCGAGTGATTCCTTTCGCTATTTGGCTATAAGCCTTGACGATAATGAGAGTTCGTGGTCATCGGAATTGCCCATTAACACAAAATGGATTGTATAATTGCGAAAATCCTAAGAGGAACGCACTATGATGGACGAAGGCAAGGTTAAGGGTATTGTCGAGAATGAAATAGACAATGCTATCGGTTATCTTAATACAGAGACTACTGAGGATCGCCGTAGAGCGTTAGAGTATTACCTGCGTAGTCCTTACGGTAATGAGCAGGAGGGTCGCTCGCAGATCGTTACAGGTGAGGTAGCTGAGGCTATCGATGGTGCATTGCCACAACTGATGCGCGTGTTTACGACTACTGAGGATATTGTTTACTTCGAGCCTAAAGGACCACAGGACGAGGAATCAGCTAAACAGGCTACGGACTACTGTAATTGGGCTTTCTATCGTGAGAACGATGGTCTAATCATCCTGCACAATTGGTTTAAAGATGCTTTGCTGCAAAAGGTTGGCGTTGTTAAGTCATACTGGGATGAGAGAACGGACGTAACTAAAGAAGAATACGAGAATCTATCAGAGGATGAACTTGCTTTACTGCTATCGGATCAGTCTCTAAAGGTTGTCAAACAGAAAATAGAATACGAAGAAGTACCGGATATGATGGGCAACATAGTACAAGTTCCCACGTATGAGGTGTACGTACAGCGTAGCAAAGAAGTAGGTCAGGTAAAGGTTGAGAACGTACCGCCTGAAGAATTCCTAATATCTAAGTCAGCTAGAAGCATCGAAGATTCTCCATTCGTAGCGCATCGTAGGTTGATGACTCGATCAGAGTTAGTTGCTATTGGATACGATCAGGAGATAGTTGACGAGTTACCAGCTTATAACGATCTTACGTTTAATCGTGAGCGTATTGCTCGTTTCCCTAACGGTGAACAGCCAGACCAGAACACTAGTCTAGACTTCTCTATGGAGTTGCTAGAGGTGTACGAGTGCTATATCCGTATTGATGAGGATGATGACGGTATCGCTGAGTTACGCCGTATCGTTTACTGCGGTTCTACGATATTGGAAGATGAGGAAACAGACTATGTTCCATTTCACTCTATCTGTCCTATTCCTATTCCGCACAAGTTCTTTGGTCAATCTCTGGCTGATAGGACGATGGATATTCAGCTACAGAAATCTACAATCACACGACAGAGCCTAGACAACCTGTACCTGACGAATAATGCTCGTATGGGTGTAGTTGATGGTCAGGTCAATATTGATGACGTTCTGAACGCTTCTGTTGGTGGCATTATCAGAATGAAAAGTCCTACTGCTTTGCTCCCGATAACTGTACAGAGCACATTCGGTCAGGCTATGCCAATGCTGGAATACTTGGATGCAGTTCAATCTAAGCGTACTGGTGTTAGCGATGCTCAAGCTGGACTTGATCCAGACGTATTAAACAATGTTACGGCTACGGCTGTGGCTGCGATGATGAAGTCTAACTCAGGCAAGCTAGAGTTAATCGCTAGAATTTTCGCTGAGACAGGTGTAAAGAGTCTGTTTAAGGGCATCTTGCATCTAATGGGCAAGTATCAGGACAAGCCTAGAATCGTTAGGATGCGTGGTAAGTACGTGACATTTGATCCTAGAACGTGGGCTAACGAGTACGACATTAGCGTCAATGTTGGTTTAGGCTCAGGCGATAGGGATCAGAAGTTAGCTATGTTGCAGATGGTTTTAGCCAAGCAGGAGCAGATCATTCAGCAATATGGTCCATCTAACCCATTGGTATCTGTTGGTCAGTATCGCAATACGCTTGCGAAGTTCATTGAATCGGCAGGTTTCAAAGATGCTAACGAGTTCATGAATGAGATTACTCCAGAACAGAATGCTGCGCTTTCTCAACCACAGCCTCCTGCACCAGATGCCCAAGCAAAGGTCGCTGAGATGCTTGCTCAGGTGGAAAGAGAAAAGACTCAGGCTAAGTCTCAGATCGATGCGGCAAAACTTGAACTTGAGAAGCAATCATTGGAAGCCGAATATACCCGCAAAGGTATGGAAATGCAGATGAAGAACCAGCGTGATTCTGCTGAGTTGCGTATTAAAGAAGCTGAGTTAGCAGTTAAGCAATTGCAAGCTGTACTGGCTATGGACTTGGCTGATGAGGCTACGAAGAACAAGCAGACTGAATTGACGTTGAAGGCTCTACGTGAACTAGGCTCTCTGACTAGAGGTGCATAATGGATGAATACAATATCCCTAGCTTTTTAGATGCTGGAGTTGCTCCTAGTTATTGGAAAGATTTATTAGATAGATTGCAATTTTCTGGTAATGTTTCTAAAAATTCTGACAGCCAGTCTAATGTAACTGCTGGAGGTGGCAGAGTTGGATATGCTTTTCCAATAGACAAGAATGAATTGATATTAGGGTTACTTGGAGGCGGCTATTCTGGAACTGCTAATACTCCACAAGGGAAAATGCCGATTGGTGGATTCGGGCTTCAGGGTGGTGATATTGCTTACAAATATGGCGACAATACTATAGGTGCTGATTATCAACGAATCCCTAACATTGGCAATTTGTTAAATATTTATTATCAAAGACAATTCTAATGAACAGAACTGAATGGGCATTAAACCTGTTGAGAGACGATTACTTCATAGAGATGATGGAAGAACTCAGGGGTGTTGAATTGGCTAAGTTTATGAACAGCGACTATAACGATGCAGAGATACGTGAGCAAGCGTATATGCGTTTAAGAGTTCTAGAATCCATTGATAATCACATACAAGGGTTAGCGGATCAGAAGCTAATTAATGAAAAAAAGATTAAGATTTTGTAGTCCGAATCGTCCGGTTGGCGATATAATTAAGGAAACATAAATGAGCGATACTCAGAACACGACACCGGAAGGTAGTGGTGAGTTAACGGTAGAAGGTGCAGCTAACGCTTTCTTGAGCATGATGGAACGTGATGAAGGCTCCGATAACGGACAACCAGAGCACGAGCCAGAAGCTAACGAAAGCGATGCCGAATCAGACGATGAGTCTGAGGTAGAACAAGATGATGACGGTGAGGAGCAAGAGCAACCCACGTATCGAGTCAAAGCGGCTGGAGAAGAACGTGAGGTAACGCTTAATGAGCTTATCAAGGCTTATCAACTTGGCACGGATTACACCAAGAAATCGCAAGTAGTAGCTGAGGAACGTAAAGCCGTAGAGGCAGAGCGTCAAGCTGTTCAAGAAGCCAAGCAGATGCGTGATACGTACGCGCAAAGGCTAGAGATGATTGAGCAAATGCTACAGCCTCAGCAAGAAGAAAATCTTGACTACCTGAAAGAGACTGATCCTATTGGATACTCTGTAAAGGTGGCTGAGATTGTTCAGAGAGATAAGCAACTAGCTGCTGTACAGGCTGAGAGATCAAGAATCATTCAGCAACAGGAGCAAGATAGACAGATGCAGATGCAGCACGTAGTTGCTGAGGAAATGCAAAAACTGTCTGCTGCTATCCCTGAATTTACTGATCCTACTAAGGGTGAAGCTATCAGAAATGATATTCGTGCCTTTGGTAAACAGTTAGGATTCTCAGATAGTGAATTAGGTGCTGTCTATGACAGCCGTGCGGTACTAACTCTGTATAAGGCTATGCAGTACGACAAGTTAGTCGCAAGTAAGCCAGCCATTAACAAGAAGGTTAATGAGGCTCCGAAAGCGATTAAGTCTGGCGTAAGCAAACCTAGAGATAGTAGTGCTGAAGAAACAAAGAAACTAAAGGCACGAGCTAAGTCTAGCGGAAGTGTCCGCGATGCGGCTAGTGTATTTGAACGATTTTTATAAAGGATTGAATCATGGCTATTTATAATGCTTATGACGCAATTGGTCAGCGTGAAGATTTGACCGATGTAATTTATGACATCAGCCCAACTGAAACTCCATTCATGAGTTCTATTGGCAAGACTAAAGCTACGGCTGTTTACCACGAATGGCAGACAGATTCGTTGGCTGCTGCAACTACCAACAACGCTGCTGTTGAAGGTGCTGATGCTTCTGACGCTACATTGTCTCCAACAACTCGTTTGGGTAACTACACTCAGATTCTGCAAAAGACTATCAAAGTCTCTGGCACTCTGGATACAGTTAACAAAGCAGGGCGTAAATCTGAGAAGGCTTATCAGTTGGCTAAGGCATCGCAAGAAATCAAACGCGACCTAGAGACCATCCTGTTGAGCAACCAAGGTCGTTCGGCTGGTACAACTAACTCTACTGCTCGTAAGATGGGTTCGTTGCTGTCGTGGATCAAGACCAACTCTGACGCTCAGACTAACGGTGCTGATCCAACTACTATCGGCGTATCGACTCGTACAGACGGTAACACACGTACATTTACTGAGACTCTGCTGAAAACAGTAGTTTCAGAAGTATTTGTATCTGGTGGCGTACCTAAGATTCTGATGGTTGGTGCATTGGGTAAGCAGAAAGTTTCGACTTTCACAGGTCTGTCAGCTTATCGTTATAACGTCAATGGTGGTACTGGTGGCGCTCAGGCTACTATCGTTGGTGCTGCTGACGTTTACTTGTCTGACTTCGGTTCAATGAGCGTGGTTCCTAATCGTTTCATGCGTACACGTGATGCTCTGGTGCTTGATCCTGAGTACGCTGCAATCGCTTATCTGCGTCCTTTCATGACTAACGAGCTTGCAAAAGCTGGTGACTCTGACAAGACTCAGATTTTGGTTGAGTGCACATTGGAAGTTAAGAACGAAGCCGCTCACGGTATCGTTGCTGACTTGAACATGGCTCTGTAATTGAATAGCCCCTAGGGATTCGTCTCTGGGGGCATTTACGAGGACTTATGGACTATAGACAACAGGTTGTTCATGCGGACGGTGATGGTGGGATTATCATCGAAACTAAACAGGATGTTACTGAGATACTTGATAGTAACAACCATATCAGAGAGGCAGACAAGGCAAGGACAGGAAATCTAAACGACTTACACCACATAGCTAGGATACCTTTTACGGTCATTGATGACTTGAATAAAAAGGGTATTATGAAGGGCTTTGTAATCGTTGATGATGCTGGTTTTGCTCGATGGCTCAATGATTCCGATAATGCACAATGGAAAGTCTATAGGGGTAATATCTAATGGGTATAACAGTTGGCGTATGTGTTCCGGCTAGGGATGAGGTTCATACTGGCTTTGCGTTTGACTTAGCGAAGATGGTAGGACGAGACTCTAAGTTTCGCTGTGGTTCTGGTGAGAATAGTCTGAAGTTGTACACAATGGCTGGTACGTTGATATTCGACCAGAGAGAAAAGCTGGTTGATGCTGCGTTAAGCGAAGGTTGTGACTACATTCTGTTCATTGACTCAGATATGCGGTTCCCTGCTGATACGATAGAAATACTGTTGAGTAGGAATGTTCCGATTGTTGGCGTTAATGCGGTAACTAGACGTATGCCAACATTGCCAACAGCTTTGAATCTTCAGATAGAAAAAGATGAAGAAGGCAAGATTATTCATCACGCATGGCATAAAATAGACTCTAGGGGCAAAGAAGGTATTGAGCCTTGTACAGCAGTTGGTGGTGGCGTAGTGATGATCCACAAAGATGTCTTTAATACCATAAAAAAGCCGTGGTATGACGTAGGTTGGGGTTCTAAGGGCATCATTGGTGAGGATGTACATTTCTGCGTCAAAGCCTTAGATAATGGGTTCCAGACGTATGTAGATCATAGTTTATCTAAGCATATTGGTCACATTGGAACGTATGAGTATCGATGGGAAGATGTAGAAGAAGATGCAGTTGAGAAGCATAACTCAGGGAAATAGCGATGGCATTGAATAGCTATACAAACTTAAAAGCTGCAATTGCAAACTATTTAGCTCGTTCTGATTTAACGGACGAGATTCCTGATTTTATTGATCTTTGCGAAGCTAAGTTACAGCGTAGATTTGTTGGTGTAACTAACTTATCTACTAGCGTAACTACCAATTGGCTTCTAACAGCACATCCAGATGTTTATTTGTATGGCTCACTTCTTGAGGCACAGCCATACCTTATAGACGATGCAAGAATTGCAACATGGTCACAGTTATTTGATAAAGTTGTGGCTGAAGTAAGGTTGCCTGATACTACAGCTAACTTCACTAACTATACTGGCTTTAAATTGATGGTTGCTGATTGGTTAGCGCGACCAGATTTAACGACTATTATTCCTACTTTTATTGCTTTAGCTGAGGCTAGGCTTGCTAGAGAGCTTAGAACACGCAAGATGCTTGTTGTTGCTCGCGCTGATACCACATCAGGTCAAGAGACATTAGGCATCCCTACGGACTTCCTAGAGATGCGTGACGTACATTTACGTACTAATCCTGCATCACCAGTAAAGTATCTGTCTCCTAATACATTTTTTGCAACATCACGAACTACTGATTCAGGTAAACCAGTAAACTATACGATACTTTCGTCAGAGATTCAGTTTGCTCCAATTCCTGATACTACTTACAGCGTACAAATGTTGTATTACGCAAAACCAACAGTATTAAGCAGCACTACTTCATCTAATATATTTTTAGCTAACTATCCTGATGCTCTGTTGTATGCTGCATTGGGAGAAGCTGCTCCATATTTAATGAATGATGCAAGGCTTCAGACTTGGGGAACTTTGTATGATCGTGCAATTTCAACAATAAGCGTGGCTGACCAGAGTAGTGAATATGGTGGTCAACCGATGTCAATGAGCGTGAGGTAAATTATGGCAGAGATGTCGAACTACTTAGAAAATGCGTTAATTAACGGTACGTTAAGAGCTACTAGTTATACTGCTCCGACTACCATTTACTTGGCGTTATATACGGCTGATCCTACTGATGCTGATACAGGCACAGAGGTATCAGGAACTTCTTACGCTCGTCAGACTATTACGATGGGTGCTCCTAGTAACGGAGTATCTACGAATAGTGCTGCTATTGAGTTTCCTGCTGCTGGTGGATCATGGGGAACCGTAACTCACATAGGTATTCGTGATGCATTAACTGCTGGAAACTTGCTGTATCACACACCATTGGATGCATCTAAAACTATTGCTACTGGAGATATATTTAGGGTTTCTGTTGGGAATCTTAGCGTAACTCTTGCGTAGAAATAAATAATGTTTGGCATAAGTTCTTTTGCAGAAAGTCCATTTGCCACACTAGATGATGTTGGTGGTTATGTAGAGGCATCTGCAAGTATTAATGCTTCTGCTGATGTTGCGGCTAATGCAATACGAATTTTTAGTGCTGTCATATATATTGATGGAACTGCAACAGTTAGCACTAATGGAATAATAAAAACAGGTTCTAGTGCTTCTGTTTCTTGTTTAGCTGACGTTAGTTGCATACCGAATCAGCCTGTAGATGCATCGGCAAGTATTAACGCAACGGCATTTATAACAACAAATGCACTATTAATTTTAAGTGGTATTGGTAGTGTAAATGCAACTGCAACAGTAGTATCTGATGGAACTAGAGTGCAAAACACTTCTGGCTCTGTTAATGGTACTGCTACGGTAGCATCCAATGGGACTAGGGTACAGGATACTTCTGGTGCTATTAATGGAACTGCATCAGTCTCTGCTTTAGCTAATTATACTTTTTCTAATGTTGCTTATGTAAATGCATTATCAAGCGTAGAATGTTTATCTAGTGCTACCTATGACGCATTTGGTGTTATAAGTTCAGTAACTTCTGTAAACGCTAATGGTAAGATAATAGGTGAGGAGTGGATAGACACTACTCCTAACTCAAGCAATTGGAGTAATGAATCTGGTAATACGTCTCAATGGAATACAGTAAGTCCAGAAAGCAGTACATGGATAATTCCATCTAGTAACGATAATTCATGGACTGTAGTTGCAAGCAGTCCTAATACTTGGTTGAGGCAATAATGGCTTTAGTATTAAAAGATCGCGTAAAAGAGAGTGCTACGGCAAACACTACCGTTAGCTTTACGCTTGGTGGTGCTATTGCAGGGTTTCAATCATTTTCTGTTGTTGGAAATACTAATACTACATATTACGCAGCTACCGATACGAATGGTAATTGGGAGGCTGGATTAGGTACATATTCAACTACTGGTCCTACCCTAACACGTACAACTATTCTTTCATCCAGCAACTCTGGCTCTGCTGTAACTTTCTCAGGCACAATTACTGTATTTTTAACGTATCCATCATCCCGCGCTCTTTATCTTGATGGTACGAGTGCAGGTATTAATGTTAGCCAAGCAACGTTTACAGCAAATGGAGTACCTTACGCATCAAGCACAAGTGCATTAGCTACTGGTTCTGCGCTAACTTTTGATGGTACTAATTTTGCTACTACTGGTACAGCAACGGCTAAAAGTTTTACACCCACAAGTTCTACTGCTCCTACTTATGGGATTTATAGACCTACTTCAGAAACTATTGGTATATATGTTGGAAGTGCTGCGCCAGTAAAAGCAGGAACTTATGGTTTAGCTAGTGGTTCAGTTACAACACCAGCAGCAAGAATGCACATTGATTCTGTAGGAAATTTGAATGGTTATAGCCCAACCACAACTAATGCTTTTGGATTTTATAATGCTGGCGGGGCGTTTGTAAACCAAGACTTATATGCAGTTACACAAATAAACGTAAATTCACTTAAAATTTCGTCTTTACAAATTGATGATGGAGAATACCCCGATACAATACAACTTGCTACTACTTTATATATAGAAGGCGCACCGACTGCGGCAGGCGGCACAACAATTACTAGTTCGTATTCTTTATATATAGCTTCTGGTGCTTCGTATTTTGGTGGAGCCACAACTACAACAGGGACAGGTACTTTTTCTAATACTACTGGTAATAAACTTGTTGTTAGCGGCAACATATCGCAAGCTGCATGGACTACTACAGGACCTGCTATTAGTGTTGCTACTGGTACTTATACATCAAGTGCTGGATTAACTGGAACAGTAGCAGCTAATAGTTTAGGAACTCCAACATTCGCGGCAACAACTGCTTCTCAAACAGTAACAAATGCAGCAACTCTGTATATATCAGCAGCACCAGCAAACGGAACTAACGTAACAATTACTAATGCATATTCACTTTATATTGCGGCTGGTACTGCATATTTTGGTGGTGCAGTTACGTTAAATAGTGGCGGTGCATTAAGTGGTACATTTACAGGAGCACATACGTATTCTGGAGCAGTTACTCTAAGTGGTGGTGGAGCATTAACAGGAACATTTACTGGAACACCCACATTTTCTGGTGCAATTACTTTAAGTGGTACACCATCAATTAGTACAGGTGCATCTTTAGCTGGAACATTTACAGGAACTCCTACTTTCTCTGGTGCTATTGTATTAAGTGGGACTCCTTCAATTAGTAACGGTGCTGCTTTAACTGGTACTTTTTCTGGTAATCCTGCATTTTCTGGTAATAGCAGATTTGGTGGAACAAGTGCGGCAACGGTTGCTGTTGATGTAACTGGAGCAGTTTTAGCAACTGGTAATGTTACTGGTGGATATAACAATCCTTCTGCTGGTACTACAGCGATGGCATTTGGATCGTACAACGTAGTTAAAGTTACTCCTAACGCTACTGCAACATATACAACAACTGTACCTACTGCTGGAACTAGACTTACGTTAATAGTTTTAACGAGTGGCACTTCTTCTTACACAATAACTTTTGGAACAGGATTTAAGACAACTGCCACGTTAGTTACAGGAACAACAACAGCAAGATATTTTATGGTTAGCTTTGTGTCTGACGGTACAAACGTACTTGAAACAGCTAGAACTGTTGCTATTGCTTAATAGGTGAAATATGGCTACGTGGAAAATTACTAATATGAATTGCATCTTGAATCAAGATGGCAAGCAAGACATTGTTAAAGACGTTGAATTTTCTGTAGGTGATTTGCTTAACGGTAAAGTTGAAATTCCGTACGTAGATGGCGATTTTTTGCCTTACAAAGAACTTACTGAAAGTGTTGTAATTGAATGGGTAAAATCGGCGCTGACCGAGTCTGGTGTTGCGTATTATGAAGATACGGTAACCCAACTACAAGCTCCCGCGACAACGGGATACAAAGGGCTTCCTTGGGCATAAAGGCAAACTGTAAGCCTTAATTACAGAAACTAACGGAGTAATAAATGAGTGACATTAAACTGACGCTAACTGTGGATGAAGTTAATCGTGTGTTAGGTGCTTTAGGCGATAAACCATTTGTGCAAGTTGTTGATTTAATAACAAAGGTACGTACTCAAGCTGAACCACAAGTATCAGAAAAAGCCGATATTGTTGCTGACGAACTTATTGATTAAAGAATATGGCAAAGCAAAAGATTATCTTTGGTGAATGGCTACCAGATCAGCCTAGCGTATCAGGAGCGGTTACAGATGCTATTAATTGCTATCCTGTAACGAATGGTTATGCTCCGTTTAAATCGGAAGTTAATTATTCTGCTGATGCAATTGAACCATTATTGATAACTTTTGCTGGAAAATATCGAGGAGAGACAAACCTATTTGCTGCTGGTGCTACTAAAGTGTTTAAGTTTGATTCTGACGATATTACGTTAGATTCTGTAAGCACTACATATACATCTGCTGAATCATGGGATGTGACTCAGTTTGGCTCTAAGATGATTATTGCCAATGGTGTAAATAAATTGCAAGCCTACGATATGGCTGGAGGATCAACTTTTGCAAATTTAGATGCTTCTGCACCAGTTGCTAACTATGTAACAGTAGTGCGCGACTTTGTTGTTGCCGCTAATGATGGAAGTGATACTAATAAGATTTACTGGTCAGACATTAATAATGAAACTAATTGGACTCCAGCATCCACAAGCCAAGCTGATACGCAAATTCTTCCTGAAGGTGGAGATATTACAGGTTTAGCAGGTGGTGAATATGGCTTGATATTTATGGAACGAGCCATTTACCGTATGAGTTACGTTGGTTCTCCATTTTTCTTTCAGTTTGATGCTATTTCACGTACTTTAGGGTGTTCTACTAACGGTTCTATTGCACAATTCGGTGGTATTACGTACTTTCTATCAGACGATGGATTTTATGCTTGTGATGGACAGACTACTAAAAATATAGGTGCTGAAAAAGTAAATCGTTGGTTCTTTGATAACGCTATTCCTAGCGAAATACGTACATCGATGAGTGCTACGATTGATCCAGTACGTAAGTTAATCGCATGGAATTTTAAAAATTCGTCTGGTGGTCGTTATTTACTGCTGTATTCCATTGATTTAGGTCGCTGGAGTTATGCTGATACTACTGCTACATCAATTGCATTTGGTCTGACACCTAGTGCCACACTTGAGCAACTTGATTCTTATTTTTTTAGCACAACAAAAACTGGTGCATACACACAAAATGGAACAAAAACTGTTACTGTTAATACTACAACAGATCATGGATTAGAAGATAATGCTTTTATAAAATTCGATGCTACTTCTGGTGCTGGTGTTGATGGAACATTTCAGATAACTAAAGTTGACGCGAATACATTTACATTCCAAGCTGCGGCAAGTGCAACTATAGCAAGTTCAAACTGCACAATAACATTAGGAAATCTTGATATTACGTCAAACGGAATGCCATTAGACTCTCGTGTTTTTGCTGGTGGTATTCTTGTATTTTTGGGTGTAATAGGATCAAAAATTGTTTCTTTTTCAGGCGCGTATAAATCTGCTTCTATATCATCTGGTGATATAGATATAGGAAGGTCTATTATTACTTTTGCAAGACCAGTAATTGATGCTGGTACTGGTACTATTTCTGTTGCCAGTAGGGAATTATTATCAGACGATATATCTTTTACTACTGAGGTAACTCCTGATGCTGAAGGTCGTGTTTCGTTACGTTCTGCTGGTCGTTATCATAGGATTAAGATGAGTCCTACTAATGCTTCATGGAAAACTGCTGTAGCTACTGAAATAGATATTGTTACTCAGGGTGCTCGATGACTCAGTTTCGTTCATTGCCTGTATTTGGTGCTGACAATCGTGCTGTTGCTGAGGTTGTGCGTGGAATTATGGATGGCAAGACTAACAATACTGGATCAGTTACCTTAGCTGTTGGTGGTGCGACTACGACAACTATTAATGATGAACGTATAGGATATGGAAGTATTATCTTATTTACGCCATTGTCATCTACGGCTGCTTCTAGCTTATCTTCTTTATATATTAGTAACAGAACTCAAGGATCGGCTACGATAACTCATACCGCAAATATAACAGCAGGTAAAACGTATGGTTACGTTGTGGTGGGCTAATGGAATATAAGTATATTGATCCACAAGAGCTTAGAAATTGGTGGGCTAGTGTTAAAACTGGATTAGAGAAGATTAAGACCAAGAGTCCAGAGAACTGGATTATTGAGGATGTATATACGGACTGTTTTAATCAAAAAAGCCTGTTATTTGTGGCAATAGAGAACAACCATTATGCTGGATTCTTTGTATTACAGCCACAAGGTAAAACTCTGCACTTATGGGCTGCTTATTCGTTAGAAAATAGTTATGATATTACCGAAAATGCCTTAAAATACATAAAAGGCATGGCAGCAGAGGCTAAGGTTAAATATATAACATTTTCTAGCCATAGGCGTGGTTGGGATAAAAGGGCGGCTACTTACGGATTCCGTCCACGACAATGGATTTGCGAGGTGTGATATGGGTGGTGGTGGCGGTGGTCCTAGTACAACAACTACGAGTATTGATCCTCGTATTGCTCCCTTTGTAACGTATGGCTTAGAAGAAGCTAAACGTCTTTATCAAGGTGAAGGTCCTAAATTCTATGAGGGACAGAACTATATCTCTCCTTCTGAAGCAACCATGCAATCTCTTGATATGGCTAAGAGACGAGCTTTGGGAGGTTCTGATCTTATTAAGGCTGCACAGCAAGAGACTCTTGATACCATTGCTGGAAAGGGCGTTAATCCATTCTTAGCGGGTGCTTTAGAAGGTGTTAATCGTCAGGCTGGTGACGTATTTAATAAGAATATTCAAGGTTTACGGTCTAGTGCTGCTGCTGCTGGTCGCTATGGTTCTAGTGCTATGGGTCAACAAGAAGGCGTGGCACAAGACATATTTGCTAGAAATTTAGCTGAAACAGGTGGTCAATTGGCTTATGGTTCTGCTGAGGCTGAACGTGCTCGTCAAATGGCTGCGGTTAATAATGCTCAAAATATGGCTAATGCTGATTATATGGATATTGATAAGCTATTAAAAATTGGTCAGATTAATGAAGGTTACGATCAGTCTAAATTGCAGGGTGATATGGCTCGTTTTAACTATAATCAGAACTTGCCGCAAATGAAATTGCAGAACTTTGCTAATCTGTTCTCTAATGTTCCTCAAGGAACTACGACTACACAGACAGCATCAGGAGGGGGCAAATAATGAGCGGAATGGAACCAGTTTTAATTGGTGCTGCACTTGGTGGCGGTATTTCTGCTGCTAAAGGTGGTAATCCACTTACAGGTGCATTAATTGGTGGTGCTACAGGCGGTCTTGGAGGTTCATTTGCTAGTGGGTTTACTGGTGCTACTGGTGCTGTTCCAACTGGAATTATGGGAAGTGCTGCTGGATATGCTCCTCAAGTTGCTGCTCCTACTTTTGCCCAACAAGTTGGTGGTGGCTTGACAGGAGTTGCGGATGCTTTTGGTAGTGCCAATAAGTTCATAAATGCTAATCCTATAACGTCACAGATTGGACTTGGTTTAGCTAAAGATGCGCTAACTCCAGAACAGCCTCAATACGCTCCAGCAGGTCAGATTCAACGTGGTGGGATTCAGCCAGTAGATTACATGAGTCTATTGAATCCACAAGGTCAGTCTGTTATGCGTCCGCAACCAATTTCTTTGCTATAGGTGAATTATGGCAATTTCTGATTATATTCCTAACGTATTCGGTGTAGAAAATCCTACATATACTGGATTGCTTGGTGAAAATCAAAGTAATGCTCTTAGAAATTCATCTAATTTTGCTGGATTACTAGGTGGTGCTGCTGCACTAGCGCAAGGAATGAGTGGTCAAGGACCTAGACGTTCTGCTGCATTAAATATTATTAATGCACTAGCAGGTGCTTATGGTGCTGCTGGTCAACAATATCAGCAAGGAGTGCAGAACTATGGTCAACAGCAACAGTTAATGATGCAACAGCGTCAACAGGCTGGTGTACAGGCTATGAAGAATAAATATCCTGACTTGGCTGATGAGTTTGATACTAATCCTGCTGGTGCATTCCGTATAGTTGCTGAACGTGAAGCTGCTGCTAAGAAACCTATAGTTGTAGAGGGTAATTTAGTTGATCCTACTGGTAAAGTTTTGTTTACGGCTAATAAACCACAAGCAAGAATGATGACTGCTGCTGAAGTTTTAGAGCAGCAATTACCTACAGGTGCAGGTCAAAAGTACCAAGTAGATGCAAATGGAAAAATTGATTTAATTCAAGGTACTGCACCAACCAAAAGAGATACGGCTGTTGTTAATGGTCAAATTGTTGATGTTACAACTGGTGATGTTATTTTTGGTACGCCGACAGGTGATAAAACGTCTGATATTAAAAACTATGAATACTATGTATCAAAAGTTCCAGCAGGACAAAAAGTAAAAACTTTTGACCAATATGTTGAGAGTACAACCAATAAAACAATTCAAAATAATTATCCAGCCGGAGCAGTTCCGTTAGGTAAAGAAGGTGCTAATAAAGTAGATACTCAACTACTTGATTTAGGTCAAAGTAGATTGAATTTACAAAGCATTGCATCTAACTTTAATCCTAAATATTTAGAAACTCCATTTAAGTTAAAGATGACTGCTGTTGCTGAAGGTGAAAAAATTGGAATTAAGCCAGATGCACAAACGGCTACTGAATTAGCAGATTATTCTAGATTTACTCAAGATTCATATACACAGTTAAATAACTACATTAATCAAATTACTGGTGCTGCTGTTGGTTCTGGTGATGAAGAAAGGCGTTTAAGAAAAGGTATTCCTGATCCTCAAAAAGATAGTCCTACTGAATTTCTTGCTAAATTAAAAGCAAAAATACAAGAAGGTCGATTGTATGAGGCTAGACTTGGATACATTAAACAAAATGGCATGAAAATTACTGATGTTGATGTAAATAAAATACCTACTTTAATGCGTGAACGAGAAGCAAAAATTAAATCTAATAAATCATTGTTTGGCAATAAAGAATACAATCCTAAAGATGTTAATCATCAAGCAATAGTTAGGTCTATATTGTCTAGAGAATTTGGATTAATGGAGTAATTATGGCTATTACGGATGAACTGCTATACGGCACTCCTGCTCCAAAACAACAAGAGCGATCCACAAGCGTAACTGATGAGCTTCTTTACGGTAATCGGGCTACTGGTGGTTTTCAGGCTGGATCTGGACAGTATCCATCTATGGAAAAGCCTCCTGTAGCTATATCTGATCCTTCTATGGCTGCTGGTGCTGGTACTGCATTTATGGCTGGTATTCCTACAGAGAAACAAGCTGCTATTAATTTCTTTGCTAAACAGCGTGGAATATCTCCTAACCGATATACAGTTATTGATGGAGATATAGCGTATCAGGCTGACGATGGGAAGTTTTATAAAGAGGTAGTAGGTGCAGGTGCTAAGGCTGCTTACTACGCTCCTGACGTAGCTGAGATGGTTCCTGATTTAGCTGCTGCTATTACTTTAGCTCCTACTGCTTTAGTTAATCCATTCCTAGCTGCTGGTGGTGTCGGTAGTGTTGCTGCTGGGACTAATTATGCTAGGCAGAAAATAGGTCAAGCAATAGGTGGTCAGGAAATTGATCCATATCAAGTAGGTTTAGCTGGTTTGTTATCTGGTGGTGCTGAATTAGCTCCTGTTGCTCGTCAAGCGATGGTAGAGCGTAGATTGGCTAAAGATATAGCACAGCTTAATCCTAATACTATTGCTTCATTACGGTCTAAAGCTGGCAAGGTAGGAGTTGCTTTAACTCCTGCTGAATTAACTGATATGGCTTCATTAATGGCACAGCAAAAAGTAGTCGGGAATATTCCTGAGTCTACTAAGAAGATGCAAGACTTTTATAAGAAGCGTGAAGCTCAGGTGCAAGGTGCAGTAGATGATTATTTAAGTAGTTTATCTAAAGTAGAAGATCAAGCTGTTGCAGGTAATCGTGGTGTACAGGCTCTTGAGGTTCAAAGAGAAAATCTAATTAAGGCTAGAAGTGATGCTGTAGCTCCTATTTATCAAGCAGCTTTTGATTCTTCTGTTCCGGTAAATACTCAGCCAGTATTAGATCAAATTGACAATATGCTGAAAACTCAGCCTCCTACTGGTAAGGCTGCTGGCTATTTGCGTAAGATTAAAGACTTAATACAGCGTCCTGATATTGATGCAGAAGGTAATTTATTAAAAACATTTAAGCCTGAAGATCGATTGCCTAACCTGCAAAATGCCAAGTTTGAAATTGATGCAATGTTAAAGGATGAGGCATTTGGATCATTAGATAAAACTATTCAAGGTCAAATTACAGGCATTCAAAAGAATCTAGTTGAGCGCATGGGTGCTGAAAACGCTGATTATGTTGCTGCTAATAGAGCATTTGAAAGACTATCTGCTCCTATTAATGAGTTTAATGAGCGTATTACTGGTGTTTCATTGATGCAGATGTCACCAGATAATCTTAAAAACTTTGCCAATAGAATATTCCAAAATCCTAGTCCTGAAACTATCAAGTACGCTAAGAAACAAATTACTGCTGGTGGTGGTGAGGAGGCATGGAACGCTGTTACTAGGGCTTACTTAGAAGAACAATGGACGTTAGCTAAAAAGCCTTCTAAGACTCAACAAGGAACCAAGTTAGATACTGGTAACACTTGGCAGAATGTAATTATGGGTGATCAGAAGCAGATGAAAGCTATGCAAGCTGCATTGCCTCCTGAGTCGTTTCAGGCTTTGCGTGACTTAGCTGAGGTATTAGAGGCTGCTGGTCGCGTTAAAAAGCTAGGTTCTGATACTGCATTTAATCAACTAATTACTGAGGAATTGATGAAGAATCCTCCTGCGACTAGCATTACTACTGGTGTAGCTAGAACTGCTGGTGCTGCACTTCAGCCTCAGAATTGGGGCAAAATGATTACTGATTGGGCTGTTAAAAAAGATGCTTCCGCAAATGCGATGAACATTGCTAACATTATTACAAGTCCTGATGGTATTTCACGACTTAAAGAATTAAAGAAAATGTCACCAACATCAGCTAAACGGTGGGCTGGAATGGCACAGTTATTTTCTGAGGCTGGAATATTAGGTATAGAGGAATAAATCATGGCAAAGAATAAGATTAGTGAATACAGTTCTACTGCATCCAATAACACGGATATTGCAGGTATTAACATTTCGGAAGGGTGTGCCCCATCCGGAATTAATAACGCTATTAGGGAATTAATGGCACAGCTTAAAGATCAGCAAACTGGTGCTGATAGTGATGGTTTTGTAGTAGGCGGTGCGTTTACTTCATCTGGTGGTGCTGTATTCTCATCTGGAACAACATTCTCAGGTGCTGTTGTAATGAGCAGTACAGTTACAATGAATGGTACTAACAACATTGGTTCTACTACAAGTGCTACGTTATTAAGTGGCACACTAACTCAGACGACATCATCAAAATTATATTTAGACGATAGTATTACTACTGCAACTGCTCCTCCTTTAAGTTGGGAGTCTGATACTAATACAGGTTTTTATCGTCCTGCTGCTGATACTGTTGCTCTGGTAACTGGTGGCTCAGATAGATTACGTATTAATTCATCTGGAAATGTAATTATTGGTGTTGGTGAGGGAACTACTACTGTCACAGGAAATATATTACGTTCTCCTAGTGGAGCAGGAACTAATATAAGTGGATCAAACCTTGAGATTCAAGCGGGGAATGGAACTGGTACTGGTGGTTCTGGTTTAATTATTCTTAAAACTTCTGCTGCTTCTACTACATCAAGTTCTACTGCTAATACTCTTACTCAGCGTCTAGCCATTACTAAAACTGGTGCTTTTTCTTTTGGAACTACTGCTACTGATTACGGTACAGATGGACAAGTTTTAATGTCTAATGGCAATGCCCTGCCTACTTGGCAAAATCTTATAACTTATACTGGTACTGCTCCTCTTTACGGAGTTCGTGCATGGGCTTGTTTTGATGGTTCAGCCGGAGCATCACCAGTAATAAAAGCAAGTGGAAATATTGCTTCTATTGTTAGAAACTCTACTGGTAACTATACAATAACTTTCACAACTGCAATGACTAGTAGTAACTATGCTGTATCTTTATGCGGATTTAATACAAATGCAACAGGTGTATTAATTGGTCATGTAATGGATACAAATACAACTAATGTTGTAGTTCAATTTAATGTTATTTCTGGAGCTGTTACAGATAGTGGTGGTTATACAGGTATAACTATAGTTATGTAATCATGGAAAAAATACAACTTACCGATGAGCAGATTGATGCTATAGCTGAACGTGCTGCGGAAGTAGCATTTAAACGTATCTACGAGGAAGTAGGTAGGTCAGTTGTAAAGAAAGTATTCTGGATTGTTGGTGCTGGTGCTCTAGGTATATTGTTATGGATGGCTGGTAACGGTCAGCTACCTAAGTAATGTGGACCCACTTACAATTCTTGCTGCTGCAAAGTTAGCTGCTAGTGCAATTAAGCAAGGCTGTGCAATGTATCAATCGGCTAAGGCTGATGGTATGGAACTGGTGGATGCTTACGGTCAAGCCAAAGATGTCGTGCAAGACATTAGCAAGCATTTGGGAAACTTCTTTAAAGCACATGAATCGCTTGAGAAGCATATTCACGAGGAAGAACTAAAGTCTAAGAAGGTACGTGATCCTGAGCTATCGTTAAACCAAGAAGCGTTTAATAGGGTTCTGGCTCAAAAGGAAATGATACGTATAGAGACTGAATTACGCGAAACATTGATATATTCCGCTCCTAAAGAACTTGGTGCTGTATGGAGTGAATTTGAAGCAATGCGCGATAGAGTTAAGGCTGAAAGAGCAGAAGTTCAACGTCAGGAATTGATAAAGCAGCAGGTGTCAAAATATCGACGGGCAAATATAAAAAGAAGAATGCAGGAACAGCTAACGTCAATCCTAGCGGTAATGTTCATAATATTGTACTTCCTATGGCTGATGATCCTAATAAGAACGAGTCACACATACCGTTCACACTTCTCCTCACCATATTGGTACTGTGTATTGTGTTAGTGGTCGCATTACC
>Ga0209400_1000772_pt1 | contig 27749 bp, 19 predicted proteins | sample M_130807_EF_Meta_FD_187313 | JGI IMG/M metagenome (GOLD analysis project Ga0209400, IMG submission 187313) | Freshwater microbial communities from Lake Montjoie, Canada to study carbon cycling - M_130807_EF_MetaG (SPAdes) (version 2) | ecosystem: Environmental > Aquatic > Freshwater > Lake... | reverse complement strand
TTTTTTTGTTTTTTGTTTATTTGTTTTTTGTTTTTATCTTTGCAAATGTCAACTAAATCAGCCAAATTCATTACATCAAATTAAAAATTGATTTTATCAATATATGTGGTGGTGGTAAATCATATAAACTTTATTACACAAATGGATTTTGAAGTCAATAGACCAAAGGAATCATTTCCTAGCACTAGCACTAGCATTAGCACTAGCACTAGCACTAAATATGATATTTACTTTATCCATGATAATGGAGGTACTCCTTTCCGTGTAGCAATCGATGAATTAGGAAAGCGTATTCTAGTATATAAATATGATGATTTTGGAAGTGCTTTTATCAATGACAATGATTATGGCAATGATTATGGCCAAAGTAATTTTTCAAAGTCTATCGAACCAGTTATTCTAGATACATCATTTGAGAGGGTATTTTTAGGCGGTCCGCTACCAGATATATTTATTGTAGATGGTAATGATTTTGAAATGGGAAATTCAATCTTAATTCATATCACTGGAAACCGATATATATTTGTTGGAATGTATATCTATGAATTTGAAAGTCCAGAAGCTATTATAGAATATATATCACCGCTAGGTTGCAACGATGTACCCTATCCATTTGCAAAATCCGCAAATGAAACATTCTTGATGATAGAAGATGCGGTTTTAGATAATAAGCTTCTAGAAGAAGAAGGTCGCAAATATCCTATGTATACACATAATCCTTATAGATTATACTATAACTTTGAAGGATATTTCTTCTATGATAATGAATACTTACAGAAAAAAAGAAAAATCAATTATCGAATTATTCAAAAAAGATTATAAATTTGTGTTTTTGTTTTTTTGTGTAATATGTAGATTTGCATTTAGATTTGCATTTAGATTTGCATTTAGATTTGCATTTAGATTTATATGTGTTGATAATTATCCATATCATATGAAATAGGTTGAAATGGCTCGCGAACATATAAATATGGAGAGTATATATTACTTGTACCATTAAAATCACTTTGCATTAAATTAGTTTGCGGAATCTTAAAACCATTGTTCATCAGTTTTGGCTTTGTTGTCATAGCATTAGTAGTTATTGGATTCGTAGTCATCAGGCTTGTTGTGGAAGGAATAGTAGTTTCTACTGTTAAACTAGAAGCTGATTTTATATCACTGGTATCTTCTAAAGTAGTCATTCCGGGTGTAGTACTGGGTGCAGTAGTATTGGGTATTGTAGTGTTGGTCGCTGTAGTGTTGGTCGCTGTAGTGCTGGATGCTGTAGTGCTGGGTGCAGTAGTATTGGGTATTGTAGTGCCGGGTGCAGTAGTGCTTGGTGCAGTAGTGCTTGGTGCAGTAGTGCTAGGTGTAGTAGTGCTGGATGCTGTAGTGCTGGGTGCAGTAGTGCTGGGTTCTGTAGTGCTGGGTGCAGTAGTGCTGGGTTCTGTAGTGCTGGGTGCAGTAGTGCTAGGGTCTGTAGAATTAGATGTTTCAAATCTTTCATTTACTGATGAATAACCTAAATAAATGCACGCAATCATTAAAACTAGTAATGAAACAAATAAAATTAAATTAATTTGTTTATTGGAAAATATCATTTTTTGCGTATTCTTGTATGAGTGTAATACTATATTAAATAAATAAAAAAAAGACTACAAAACATATATCTAAAGTCTATACGAAGTAAAATTTACAATTCTAGCTAACATACTAAACTACTCACATTTTGCACAAAGCGCCATCCGGTTATAATAATGTATCCAATATTTTAGTCTTCGTGGTCTGTAATATGTAAGTGTTAGGTAATGTGCCAGCCAGTCAATGGATAAAATTATATGTGTATCACCTAACCTAAATATAAACAAAATAAAAAATTATTAGCGATGTTTTGCAATGAAGAATAGAAATTTATCTTCTAGAATGGCAAGTATTATAACATCGTGCTTATTAGACTGGCACATAAGAACTGGTTTAGCCACCACTCATATTATAATAAGCTTGAGGAATACTAGCAGGAGTTTGAGATGGTGTGGGTGCTGCTGCTGCTAATGCCATACCTTGAGGCGAGATTACTGTATAAGATCTATCTACAATACTAGGTATAGGAGCGGCAATCATTATGAAAATGTCTTCGATTTTTGCCCTTAAGGTTTCAAATGTAGAGCCGGTAAAATGTTGGGGACTCAAGTCCTTAAAATTCAAGCACCATTCTTGCCGATAGGCACTAGCAACAGATTTCAAGTAATGATGTCCCCATTTAATAAACCATTCCCTATTTGCAATTGATTTGCCAATTTGCCCCTTATTAGGGTCTTCATCGCAGCAGTCGGTTATCACATCCCGGATGAATGGGTTTTCATCGCTAGAATAGGATACAAATCGAGAGATAAAGGCCTCTAGCCGGGATACGGTGTCAGGTGTATATTGTGTGAGTAATGAACAAGAAAGTAGAAATTTGGTAAGTTCATATTTGACAATCATATTAATTACGGTATTGTCTGATTGGGGAGCAGCAATTTCTCTAGCAGAGCTGCATTGTTCTATTGATTTTACCCCGTGGTTATAACATAAATTGAGATATTCAGGTACACCATCGGCCGAGTCATAAGGAATAAGTAGAGTTCTGGTTTGGTCTTGTAGGATTGAGCCTAGATAAATCTTTTCCAATTGGCCGCTAGCAGTTCTCTGGCGTTTGAGTTCAATCACTACATCATTATATACAGTGGATAAAATGGCACTCATTGTATTGATAAACACTGTTCCAACCATTGTTCCATCTGGGATGTATCCAAAAACACCTTGCGACATAGCCGCTATTTGTGATACTAGAGCACTATCCACATCGTATCCATAAGCAAAAGTGTGAATAGAGAATCTGCCTTGCATAGGTTTGAAATAAGTTTCAAAAGTGGGAAGTATACCTCGAGGCGGATTCATATTGGAAACACCATCAGTGAGTAGCATAATAGATGTGTTATTACTCGCGTTATCTTGACGATTTGCCAAATCAATAGCCATCTTTAATCCCGCCCAGATATTAGTAGAACCAGATGGTTCTAGAGTATCAATACGTAATGTAATAAGTCTCTCATTAGTACTAATTTCTGTGATATCTAGCACTAGATGAGCTTCCGTCGAAAACGCAATAATAGCTAGTTTGTCTCCCGGCTGAAGGGATTTAAGAATTGTAGTCATAGAGTGCTTTACCAAGTCTAGACGACTGAAACCATCATTTTCACCATCAGGCTTATAAGGAGTTCCGCGTTCGCCCATACTACCACTAGTATCAATAACTAAAATGATAATAACGGGCTTTCTCTTTGTAGCTGGTTGACTTTTTGGATCGCAAAGAAGCTCAACACCAAGATACTTTTGAGAATCAAATGTAATTATCTTCTGGTTAATAGTGATTGTCTGCATTGGTGCAGCAGCACTAGCAACTTTAGAAATGCTAGCTACCGATGCTGATGGATTAGAATAAGCTTCAATCATCTGTTTAATAGCCCAATTAGGGATCAATACTTTGCTTGAAAGGAGTGCACCAGTCAAAGGTGATGTATTATGATTTTTCAACCATTGTGTAATAGCGGCACGTTCATAAGTCTGGCCGTCAGCTGCCACTACCGGATCGCTCATAAAGTCTTGGGTGATGGGACAACGAGGTAGTTCCATTTTGCTTGATTATCTGCGAGGGTTGCTTTGTATCAAATGAATACCAAGTATTGTAATGTAAAATAATTATAATTATTCTATAATGCAAAATCAATTTTTTCTTGTTTTAATTTATTTTAGCTAAAAAAAATTGATTCTATCTAGCATAACAAATCTAAATACTTGGCAAAAGAAAGCAACAAAAGAATAAAAAGAAGCATAATAAAAAAGCATAATAAAAAGCATAATAAAAAAGCATAATAAAAAAGCATAATAAAAAAGAAAGTTTAAAAATAAAATATTTCTAGAATAACAGGTGAGTGATTTTATAATTTTATAATTTTAGAATTCGAACAAGATGACTTCGCAAATTGATTCCTGCTTTACGCTAGAGGCTAATCTCAAGAATCATTATACTTTCCTACCAATCTATAATCAATGGTATTATGACCATTACAAACGCCAACTTGCAACATTTTGGACTGTGGAAGAAGTAGATTTATCAAAAGACCGCGACCAGTTCCAGAATAAGCTAACTGAGCCGGAACGGCACTTTGTTAAGAATATCCTGGCATTTTTCGCGGCTAGTGATGGAATAGTTGCAGAGAACTTGGATCTTAATTTTATTGAGGAAATTACTTATAAGGAAGTTAAAACTTGTCTTCGATTTCAAGCTATGATGGAAGATATTCATGGTGAGATGTATTCCCGGCTAATTGATACTCTTATTGATGACAATAAAGAAAAAGACCAACTCTTTAATGCTATTATTAATATTCCATGTATTGCTCAAAAAGCAGAATGGGCTAAGAAATGGACTAATGGAAAGGAAACATCTTTAGCGCAACGCCTAGTAGCCTGGGCGTGTGTGGAGGGAATCCATTTTAGTGGTTCATTCTGTGCAATTTATTGGCTGAAGAAACGCAATTTATTACCAGGGCTAACCCTGTCAAACGAATTTATTGCCCGCGATGAGGGTTGCCATACCGAAACTAGTATACGCCTCTATAATGATTTGAAACTAGAAGAGCGGCTAGATGAATTATTGGTACGTAAGATTATTGAAGAGGCAGTGGTAATTGAAACTGTTTTCATTACAGAAAGCATTTCGTGCTCTATGCTAGGAATGAATGTGGATATGATGAAGCAATATATTAAATTTGTTGCAGACCGCATAATGATTCAACTAGGATATGACAAGATTTACAAAGTTGGAAATCCATTTGATTTTATGGAAAACATTTCTATTGAAACTAAGACCAATTTCTTTGAAAATCGAGTCGCAGCCTATAGCAAAGCAGGTGTGGGTGATAAGGAAGAAGACAAGGCATTTGATTTAGATGCTGAATTCTAGAGGAAGACCTTGATTATGCCTTTTTTATTTTCTGTGTTTGCTTTGTCTTTCTAATTTTTCTTAATTTTCTTAATTTTCTTAGTTTTCTTAGTAAGCTTAGTTTTATTGGTTCTCATAGTTCTAATATACGAACCACCAAATGATGTTAACTGTTGGCTTGATTTAGTTTGTGTAGGTTTTCCATTCATTTGTTTAGGAGGGAAATTTTCTTTACCTACATTGCCATTCAGTTTTAGAGGTGGTGTAATCATACCTTGAGACCATCCTTCATTAAAAGCTTCACCCGCTTTAACAACATCGCCGCGCATATGTGGTTCATTAGGTTCTTCTATTAACTCATTATTGATTACGGCTTCCTTTTCGTCTGTAATAGGTTCTAGAAGTTCGGTACCTAATACTGGTGGTTTTATTTCAATAACAGATTCAGGGTTTCCTATTCTAATTGGGGTATTATGTAAAACTGAATAATTAAATTTATCAGGATTATATGCATAGTTTCGTTTTAATTCATCTAATTCTTTCCAAGTTATACTTTCTTCTAGATTAACTAATAAAGTTTGCCCAGCAGCTATATTTCTAAATGCCATAATTATATTTTCTATATCTAAACCACGCGTTGTTAATATTGTATTAACTATTGGATGTAATGTATGAGAAGGTGGCGCTAAAGTGTAGTTATTATGTTTGAATTTATGAATACATAATGCAGGAGAAAAAACTGATTTATTTGTAATACCTAACTCTGGCGTATTAGTTAATAAGGTATTATTATATACAAAGCTGGATGGATAGAAAAAATGTTTATCATTAGATAATTACACTGGATTTATTTGTTGTGTTATTACTGGTAAAGAAGTTCCGTCCTCATAAACTTCATTAATATCAAATGGATTATAATCAGTAATTATTAGTTCTCTAGGTTCATTTGATGATGACTCGTTATATAATCCTCTTAATTCATTTAATATTTTCGTTTTACTTGGTGTACCTTTGTTATTATTTAAATTGCTAGTTCGTTTTCTAGATTGTGCACTATTCATATTTTATAATTTATTTTTGTAATAAGTCCAATAAGTTAAATATCAATATCACTAAAGTAAATACATAAAATAAATAAAACAAAACGCAAATAAATAAAATAAAAAAGATGATTCTAGAATAAGAATAAGATAAAATGCTTCCATATATAATTGGTGGTACTTTAGCTACTCTCATTGGTAGTAATATAGTGCATACTCTTTCAGAAGGAATTATAAATACTATTTTCTCTAGTGCTAGTTTTCTAAGGCGTGGAACAGAATCTAATAAGATGATAAATATAATTCGCCAAAGGATTGAGGAAATGGATATTCCCATTAAACTAAAACTAGTTCAAAAATTATTAGAGACATTACCTAAAACGGATACAAATTCCATTCTAGAAGATGGACTTGTAGAAATTATGTTTAAAATTAAATCCCTGCTAGAATGGATTGAATATGAAATCAATAAGCATAATGCCAAATGGTTTTCAGGTTATCGCAATATTGCAGTAGATGGTAAGCTAAATGAACTAGCACACTTAGTTAAAGTTCTAGACGGTAGAATTGGATTATTGATGGTTGGTAGACCATATTAAAATTAGATATAAATTTACTTATTATTAATTAGATTTTTGTATGTATTTATTATATATTAAATATTTTTTTGAAAGGGTAGGTCATTGAATGACATACCCCTTATAGAATTTAAGAAAATGGTATTCTAGAAGATGGGTTTGTAGAAATTATGTTTAAAAAAAAATATAAATATAATGTAAGACAACTATACCAAGACAAATATCTAAAATACGAAAACTAAAACGAACAAGAACACAAAAATATCAAAAAGGTGGTGCCAATTCACCTTCAAATGGTAAATCTTATAAATTTACACCCCCACAAATCAAAACAGCAGATTTATTTACAAATGCAATAGATTATTGCTTAGAAAAAAGTAGGAATTATCAGGATATTATAGAATTACTTAACAGAATATATCCAGGTGAAGAACATAAAAATTTTAAGCTAGATGCATCCCTAACAGACCCATTTTTACAACAGACAATTCAAGATCCAAATTATTATAATACTTGGTATAGAACAAAATTAAATATTTCTATTGATTCTCAAGAAGAATTTAAATTAATGAGCGATCCTAGTTTGGTAGACATATTAAAAATTCCAGAATTCGCAACACTTATTGCGCAGATAGCTAGGGATTGTTTAATTATGCTTTCTACTTCTAAACGTAATCTAGACAATCAATATCGATTAGGAAATGAGAAAATTAGCGATATACAAAAAGAATTAATTGCATCAAAAACTGCAGTGGAAAGTGAAATATCTGATAAAGAGAAATCTATTTTATCTATGGAAGCATCAAAATCAAAATTAACATTAACAGCAGATAACAACGAGAAAGCGCTATATAATAATGCTATACAAAGAGCAAATATAAGTACACAAATAAGCAAAAATCAATTAAATAAAATAAATAATGAATTATCGATATTAACAAGTTATAATGCTAGTACTAAAACTAATAATAAAAAAATGGAAATACTTACAAAACCAATAGATAATATACGTACAGAAATAGAACAATTATTGAATGAAATTAATAAATGTATTCAAAATGGTTTTATATATAGTCATGTTTTACGAATTATAATTAAGTTTATTCTTTTATTATCACAACAATATAATAAACAAGAAGAAGAACAATTATATAATGAATGGATTAATACACCATTTATATTTTTTCCATCATATATGTCTATTAATTTTCAAACAGTAGTTGCATTAATATCTGCGCCAATAATAAATTTTAGGATATCAAATAGATCACGTGCAGTTCATGGTAGGCATAATACACCAATGTATGATGTTAATCATGATATTAATGCGCATGCAACAAAAACACATAAATTTAATTTATTTGGTGTTAAAATATCTTTTATAAATTATTTTACAACAATGAATGAACTATTAAAATTATTATTTCCTTATTATTATTGTACTAACTGTACTAAAGAAACAGATAACACAATATATGCAAAGCAAGACTTAAATACATTATTAATATATACAGACCTAACACTTGAAAATAAGAAAAATATAATGTCGTTAGTATTATTTACAATATTACACGAAATGATTGGTAGCGGAAATTCATTCAAAAAATATATTTATAATTTTGATAAATCTAAAAACGAAAAAATAGTATTTGAGTTAAAAAGAGAAGTATCAAATAATATGTTTGATAGAAAATATCCATTTGTTAAGAAGTTAGACTGGAAATCTGTTGTTGAAGCATTTGTAGATGTAATTGCAGACCTTAACAAAGATGACTACAACTATGATAGACTAGTAAACCAATTACCAGATGTTTAATCACTCTTGCAATAAATTCATATCATATCGATTTCTTTGAAAATGTTCATCCTCTATTGTTCCCCGAGTAATAAACCGTACTACTTTAACTGGTAGCTTTTGACCAAGACGCACTGCTCGGCCTATGGCTTGTGTCTCTGTAGCTTTTACGTGTTCTGTATCATTAAATAAGACATCAATAAATATAATATGATTGGCTTCGGTGAGATTGCTACCTGAATTACTAGTTTCGCTAGATAACATAATTACTCGAATCGAATCATCTTTTTTAAACTTTTGGATGTTCTTATTAAGAACAAAATTATTACCATGACAATAAACATAATTGACGCCAAACTCATTGAGCGTGCGACCGATCATTTTCAACATCTTATCATACTGTGAAAATATAATTACGCGGTTTTGGGTACTGGCATCAAATAATCCGTGCAAGTATTCTACCAACCGGGTCATCTTGCTACCATATTTATTAGTACATTTGAGCTTCCAATCATTACCATATCGCTCTTCTAGTTTTGTTAGTTTTTTATCTTTTTCACTACCACCTATTACTTCATTATTAATATCCTTAATATCATCTTTGGCATCTTTGGCATCTTTTTCAGCATCTTCTATATTATCCTCGGCATCTTCTTCGGCACTAGAGGTAGATTTCAATCCGGAATTGATAATATCTACTGTGGTAATATTGAGTTTATCGCATGTAATTGGTGCCCTGCATTCGGGGCAGGTAAAATTCGCTTTCAAAACATTTGACATCCGCTTAGCACATGCTAAACAGAATATATGCCGGCACGGGGAAACTACTACATCCCGCAAATCTTCAAAACAAATTATACAGGGGTCGCTCGTTTTGTCCTTCAAAAATTCATTATTGCTGAATAAGGCAATCTGATTATTTATCCGGGTCTTTTCACCCTGCATACTTTGTATTTTACTTCGATTACGTGCGATTTCAACATTAGATTTAATAACACCTAACTGGGAACCTTGTCCTGCTAACCAAGTCATTATATCCTCAGTTTGCCAACTGGCCTTCCAAATCCGCTTGAGTTCCTGCTTAATATTATCGTAATTCATATATAAAACCATTCCAGCACTTGCCGGATCTTGATATGCAGAAAATGCATCTAATAGGCGATAAACTAATTCCACATTTGTTCGTATATTGGGTTTTTCTAAGTTGCTGAAATGTGCTCTGACTTCCTCTAGAACCGTAATGGCAATCTTTGTGTCTAATCCCAATGTTTGGATATATTCTATAACCTTCTGCCATTGTTCCGTACGCTTTGTTAATAAGTCAATTGCTTGATTTATTCGTGTTTCTTGTCCTGTAATATTATTTAATTGTTTAGTAAAACAACCAATCATATTGGCATTAAGTTGTTCTAATGTAAGAAGTTCTTCGCTGATTGTGGACGTTTGAATATCATTCTGGCTATCAAAATCATAACCTTCATTTATCAAGATATTAGTACACATTAGAAAAAGCCGGCGCAATTTAACAGCTTCTGTAAAATGCCGACTTGCCCGGATAGTATTATATATATTACGTTCAATATTGGTTTGTTCTACATATATGATTTCTTCAGTAAATAGGGGTATATTTAATATATTTTTAACTTCTTTTTTCGATGTCTTTTTAAATATTTGACTTAGACACGCATCTAATTCGCCGGAAGACATACCTAGCAAATCCGAAAAATAACGTATTTTTTCTATTTTTCTTAAATCACCCGCATTTTGTTTTGTAAGAAATTGCAGAATTCCCATAATGTTATCAATTCCAGATTGGGCTGGTGTACCAGTGAGCGCCCATTTGTAATTAGATTTTAATGCAACGAGATTTTCAAAAAGAAACTGGTCATCGTAATTGAATTTATGCCGGCCAGATGCGGCAAATTGTTTCATTGAAGAACTAAAATATTTTACAACAGGATTGAGTTTTTCGTGAGCTTCATCTAGAATAACACGATTCCATTTGATTTTAAAGATATTGAACTTATGTGTAATACGGCAAATCTTGCGTGTGCTTGTGAAATCTTCCATTATCTTCTCTGCCATATGTACCTTAAGATTATTATTCCCATTGCTAGAATCAATAAATGGGTGTAAATGATTATCTTCATTATGGCATATATAGTCTAAATAATTTTTATTACTAAGCAAATTTATTGACACAATGTAAACATCATATAACTGATCTCGGTAATAATCCTCTCCAGTTTCATTAGATTCAATATATGGTAATACCTTATTAACTAATACTTCAGTGTTAGGTAATACCTTATTAACTAATACTTCAGTGTTAGGTAATACCTTATTAACTAATACTTCAGTGTTAGGTAATACCTTATTAACTAATACTCTATTAACTAATACGTCAGTGTTAGGTAATGCGTCAGTTTTGTTTTCTAATTGCTTATTAGTTGTCTTATGCTCTTTAACAAGTTCTGGTTGTTCAGTGATGCTAGATAGAGTTTGCACTTGAAGCACCGTATCTAGAGATACGCCATTACCAGTCTTACTTAATTTTTCTATATCCAATATCTCATTATCTTCTGGTTCTTTTCTTATTTTATGAATAGTTTTTCCAGATACATTTTCTAGATTCTTTTTTGCATTTGCCATTAATTTTTGAATCATCTTTTGTTCTTTTGTTAATTTTTTTAATTTAGTAGTGATACCAGTACCAGATAAGGTTTCTTCCCTATTAGTGCTAGTGCTAGTGCTAGTGCTAGTGCTAGTGCTAGTGCTAGTGATACTACTAACACTCTCAATAATGGGTATTTCTATTGCACTAAATTTATCTATTTTTATTATAGGTTCTTGCGAAACTGGAACATTACATATATTTTTATATGGCATTGGTTGTTGATGTTGTGTTTTTTCTGTCTTATCTTTTTTGCCTTTTGGTTTACCACCATTTCTAAATTCATCAGCATTTGCTACTTTACCAGATGCTAGTTTACCATAAAAATCATATAATTCCTTCTCAAGCTGCCGAATAGAATTAATACTAACTAGCACTTTAACACGTAAATTGAATTTGTCGGCACAGTATTTAGTAATTTCAGTCTCCCATTGTGATGTTAATCTGCTAGGGACAACTATTAAATTATTATATTCAAACCCCGTATCTAATGGATCATTATAGTTAGTTGACTTGTTTTCATCTAACTGGCAATATAAATCAGTCATTGCACTCTTATAATAACTATATTTCATCATATCGTGTTTCATCTTTACAATCAATGTGGAAATTACAGAAAGCGTCTTCCCTAGACCTACTTCATCACATAATGCACCTCCACATAAAGGCACTTGTATAGCTTTGGTCTTACGAAAATCTTCAAATTTATGCACTTTTTGTATAACATCACTATCAAATGAAGAATAATGATTATGTAATGTCGCGCCATAGTGTCTATTGTTTTCGAAATTTAAAAAAGACACTATACTCATCGCCTGTGCAATTGATGCATTCCTATTAATTTCTAAAAGATATTGCTTGTTATGTACATCTATTATATAATTTTTAATGAATGATTCCGGTAGTTTGCTTTTAAAACTGCTAATATAGTAATGAATATCATCACGATGATTAGACGCACGAGACAGCTCAGATTTAATGCTATTTGCTACTAATTTGCCATAATCAATCTTATCCTCTAGAGTAATCATCCATATCAAATTAGATTTCTGGTGCCGGAGTAATTCAATGGCAATATTATCTTTCAAAAAGGCATTTAATTTTTGCATAGATTCTAGTGAATCATCTACCGTATTATTTGTATCATATTTATAATCGGCGATATTATAATTATTATCATCAAAGCGTTCATCCATTTTAAATTTAAAAAACCGGCTAGTTGTAAATAAATCCAATTGAAAATTACAATCACTATCTTCATCAAGTTCTTCTTTTTCTTTTATATTTTGATTCAGTTGTGGATGTGGATTTAATATCTGCTCTAAATAATCCTTGTGAATTAATAAACTGAAAACATCATTATTTTTAAATTTGGAAACTTCATATTTAAATTGGAATATATGCTTTAATTTTTCTGCGTTCATTAAAATAGGGCGTAGATAAGTAATCGCCTTGTGGGAATTTATATAATTATTGAATATACATCTAACACCTATCATCGTTCTATGTAGTATATGATTTTGATAAGCCATATTAATACGCGTCATCTTCCCAAGTATTTCATTTATTTCTGCCTGAAAACTAATTATATCCTGAGTATATTTATGTTTTTTAGCCTCAAGTGTTTTGTCATTTGCTAATTGTTTTCTAATACCTGATATTATATTTTCAATTGTCTCTATTCGGTTTACTAAATTATTATGTCGTCGGTCATGTGGTGTATTAAAATTCTCATCACTTAGGAAATACATTTTATAAGGTAATGCATCGTTAATACAAATTTCATTAAAGGGTTTTTCTGTAATATATAACTTTGCATTTAAATTACATATAATACTATTTACTATGTTGTAAGTATCCAAATGACTTCTAGAAACATTATATTCCGTTTGAATATCATTGTATTCCTCATTACGATTTATTACCACTTTATCATTAATAATTAACATATGATTTTTTAAGAATCCAACCGGGTTATCATAATCTTTCATAATTCTCTTCCATAAATCGATTATTAATTGATTATATGAGCTATCAACTAACGGAATAAAAGTTCGCATTATATCCCAAGTTATGCCACCAGCTAGTTCAACACCTTTTATAATACCATTTACCAATTTTAGAATATCAATACACATTGCATCAATACTATTAGGAAACTTTCGAATATTACTAGAGATATGCGGATTGTTCCCAATCATATTATTTATGGATGTATTAAACATATTCCTATTTCCAGCATCAAATAGAATTAAACAATTAGGATTATTAGTATATATGAAATAATTAAATATTTCTTTTAATGGAATGAATATGGTTTCAATGAAAATATAATTGAGTTCAGGTAATGATACTGAACCATTTTCATTATTATTATTACTATATTTTTGTTGCGCATAAGATAAATCTTGTGTTCCGCTGAAAGTTGGATTGCGCATTTTATAACTTAAATTATCTCCATTATTTATCTTACATTTGAAACCAACATGGCTATAATTCAAATTGACATAATTATTACTATTAATTGCATTATTGTTTTGTTTTTCGTTGTTTTGTTTGTCATTGTTTTGTTTGTCATTGTTTTGTTTGTCATTGTTTTGTTTTTCATTATTCGTATCAATGAATAACTCCCGCACGTCTGTAATTTTAACAAGAACCAATGAATTAAGAAATTGCACTAGATTATCACCAATTACATTATCCCAATCATTATTATGCAAATTTGCTTCTACTTGATTAACTATTATTCTTCCTAAATCTGCTCCATAAGTTCTAAATAATACATTACGCACATCTTGCATAAGAACCGGTTTATTTTCAGGAATATAATAAGCAAAGTATTTAACTTTTACCATATTTTCTTCTAAATTACTAGACATTTTATATATATTTCAATTCTTGGATAAACTGATTTATTCTAAGAATATATTATATTACTAGTTTTAAGTTTTAAAGTTTTAAAGTTTTAAATATTCAAGGGTGTAAAGTTTTAAGTTTAATTTAATTTGCAAATGGTAATTTGCCTAGTACTTTCACAAAGTTATTTTAAAAAAAGATAAAAATAATAATAATAATAATAATAAATTAAATTAAATTAAAGAGATTTAATAAATTGCCAATTGAGATCATTACATATATTTTTCCATATTAAATCTTGCTGATGTAATTTAGTGCGTGATTTCAATAATTGAAAACAATCTAAATATTCATCTAATTCTAGAAGCTCAAAGAATTTATACATTACATAATTATATGATAGGAAATTCTTTCGCTTATGAGGGCAATATTTTTCAAAAGGAATTTGAATGGCTTTAAACATTCCACGAATAATCTCTTCTATCTCAGGTGCAATAACTGGTGCCGGTAATCCATTGAGTTGATTTATTATATATGGAATATGTTCGTAATAATCATTTTTCTTAATTTTTTTAAGAATAACTCGCATCTTTTCGGGTGTTATATGTGCCATATTGGTTATGCGTTCTTTTTTAATTTCTACTAGAATCTCATTATATACATCTTCTGGTATGTCAGTTGTCTCTTTTGCTTGAAACTGTGCTAAAAACTCATTAAGATGATTAATTCGCTTATAACAAAAACTCGTCATTTCCTTTGGCGGTTCCTTAAAACTAGGTTTATCAGAATCAATAATTATATTTTCCGTTGCACCGCAATTGGGGCAAATTAAGATTCCAGTATTATTATTAAGTAGCATTTCTACATAACAAAGAGAACATTTATCAAATATTGGCACATCATCATTATTGATGGATATATAATTTTTATCATATACTTTCATATATTTTTCATATATTTCATCCTTATTTAATAATTTTACTGAGGTATTTAGATTAACTAGATTAGCTAGATTAGCAGAACCGGAATTAGTTTCATTTATTGCTTCGGTTTTATTTGAAAGATATGAATCATTATCCTTTGTATTGTCTGATGTGATTATTGGTGGTACTGTTTTTTTAACAATTTTTAATGTTTTCTTACATGTATCTCCAATAGCAGATTTATCCCTATGTAGGCTTCCAATATCTATATTTACAAATGATAGGCTATTACCTAACACTTGCGTATTACCAAACACTTGCGTATTACCAAACACTTGCGTATTACCTAAAACTTGCGTATTACCTAACACTTGCGTATTAGTTAATAGAGTATTAGTTAATAAAGTATTAGTTAATAGAGTATTAGTTAATAGAGTATTAGTTATTAGAGTATTAGTTAATAGAGTATTATCATTATCAGATTTGCTAAACCAATCCATTATATTTTTCTTCTTACTGGGTATGCATTTGCTAGTATTATTTGAAATTGGTAAAATGGAATTGGATCCTGTGGTTTTATTGGTATTGTTTTCATTACTAGCAGATGTAAATTCTTTTTCTTGTTCTATTATTTTATAATAATTACTAATTATTTTTCCAGTATTTAACATATATTTATTTTCTTCTATATTATTCCTGATATTTTCGAGCTTTTTCAATAATTCTGTTCTTTCATCGTCAAGTTTCCATATTTTTTGCTGTAAATCCATATCAATAACAAATTTTTTAGCATTTAACTCTTTCAGGTTTATTAATTCTTTTTCAATATCTTTTAATTGTAATTCTAATTCTGGAATTCGATCTTTATTTTCATTAAATAATGATAATATACCATTATGTTTGGCATCTAACGTTTGCCGTTCTTCTACTAGCAGCTTATTTTTAGTTTTAGTTCGGAAAGTCATGATAGCCAATAATTTAGACAAAGAAATAAATACAAGAAATAATAACAAATTATAACAAATTAGAAAAGAGTAATAATACTACACTAAAATACTTTCAATAAGACATTCTTTAAGCAACTAGAATATAAAAATTCTATGAATTCTGTTTGGTCTAAATTTGTAAAGAAATTAGAAATCTAGACCGATTTAAATGTTCTAGATGTTCTAGATGTTCTAGAGTATCAATCGCTTATTTTTTATTTATTTTTTTGTTTTTATTTAATTTGTATTTATATATTGCACTTGAAAAAAATAAGATACATTTAGAGATTAGAGATTAGAGATTAGATAGATTAGAAATCTAGTTGCGGTACTTCTAAATATTCTTCTAGATACTTCTCCCATTCACTAGAATTACTTTTTAAAATACTTTCTTTTCTAGTTGAATCCGTCATTAAACTTGAAAAATACCTAGTAAATGCAACTAATCGTGCTAGAATTATCTCAATGACATAACTAGCATCATACGCAACTTCATGTATATATAATACTAATTCTGATTTAGTATCGGATTTAGTATTGGATTTAGTATTTGCTGTTTTCTTTTTAGTTGTTGATTTGCTAAATCCTTCCACTAAAAATCCATCTTGAAATCCCAACGCATGAAGATATAACTGGACTTGAACGTTTTCATAATCTCGCATACTTTTGAAAAGACCCTTCTGTCGCATTTTTGCCTCCACTAATTCTCCATCCATAGTGATTGCATCATATTTACCTACTAACACCCATTCTAATTCAATATTATCACCTACACTATCTACACTACCTATGCCGCCACCTACACTACCTACACTACCTATACCGGATATATTATTATTAGCATCAATGCGTGTTATTGGTATTTCCACCCATCCTTGGGTTTCTTGTAAAGTCTTACCACTTAACTTGCAAAATTCATCTAATACTGCATCTTCATTACTTACCCCATGCGATTTATTAGTAATGGAACACACTTTTTTAATTAATTCTGCTTTCTTATCATCGGCAATACCAGTTTGTTGGGTAATATATTCTGTTATCGCTGCTTGAGATTTAGTCATATCTAAACTAGTTTTATTAGTATTGGCATTTATAGACCGTACCTTTTCTAAAATATTAGTTCCTAGCTGTTCGTCCATCTCCCAGATATCATTCATCTCGCTAGAATTAGCTAATGCGTGCCCTACAGATTTCAAGCGGAGTTCAAATTCTCGGAATTCGGTAGGATTGAATCGACGCCATATCTCACATACTATACGAGGAAAATTTCCATAGTTATCTAGACCAATCAATGGCGCCACTTGGGAAATTGAAATAGTAATTCTTTTCTTTTGTGCTAGAGTTTCTAGTGCTGATGCCATTATTATTTTAAATTGTAAGATGATTTCTAGTATTATTTTAAATAGTTTTATATTTCAATTTTATTTAGCTTTGTAAAGAATATTGTAAAATCTTATTGTCTTATTGGCGTAGTGGCCGTAGTAGGCTTAGTTGTGTCTGGTGTTTTTAATTCGCATACGCCAGTATCAACACGACATTGTAGAGTTCCGGGTGTATAATTTGTGTTTGGTGTTAAATTTGCCAAAACAAATACTAATCCAGGTATGTAAAACATACTAGTTAAAATGAAACTATAAACTATACGATTAATAGTTTCAAATTTAACTAAATTCATTATAGCATCCCATGTGATCCATGGAAATGAATCTGCAATGAATTCCGGAACTGATGTAAGTGCACTAAATATTTCACCAATTGGTGGAAATAAAAGTGTTATCAATATCTTGAAAAAATGAGTAGGTATTACAATAACACCATGACTTACACCACCATAGAGAATCCTTTGAAAAAGAGTATAGTTATCGCTTTGTATATCATTTTCTACAACATCCATTTTGCTAATTACCTAGTTATTTCCTATAGATTAGTTATAGATTTCTTAGAAATATTTAATGTAAGAAATATTTAATCCAAAAGTAGCAAAACGAAAAAAGACAAAAACAACAAAACAACAAAACAACAAAACAACAAAACAACAAAACAACAAAACAATAAAAATCAAACAAAAACATTACCATGGCGTGATGCTTCTTAGAGAACCAATACCACTTCCTACCGTTTCCCCTGCAGATTTTATACTTTTACCTGCTGTTAAACCGGCAGATTTTATACTTTTACCCGCTGTTAAACCAGCAGATTGTATAGCACTACCAGCAGTTCTTCCCGCATTAGCAATATCATTTGAGTTTATTAAATCCGGTGGTTGAGTAATCTTAGGATTTGCATATATATATGTGTCAGTGTCATATTCTACTTGTCGTTGTTTATTTACTATATTAGTTAGTGTATATACCAGTCCGGGAATATAGAATAACGTAGTTAATACTAGACTATAAACTAGATGTGTAATTGCATTATAACTACATAGCATCACTAGTGTATCCCAAGTGAAATATGGAAATTCTTTGCTAACTGTATCTTCAATTACATTGATAAGTTCCCCTAGAGGTGGAAATATAATCGATATAATTACTTTGAAAAAATCACTTGGTAGGCAAAATGCACCATAACCTAGACCTCCATACATAATTTTATCAAATAACGTCCATTGATTAGCATCAATTTGATTTGCAGCTTGTTGTACCATTTCTAATTCTAATCTAGATAGCTATAGCAATTCTAATTTTTTCTAATATATAAATTAAGGAATCTAAGTTCCTTAAAAACTTCCTTGTTTTTCTAATATAAAAAATTGAAAGTAAACAACTCTAGAATAAATAACCAAATAGCCAAATAACCAAATAACACTAGCAATAACAATGGCAACTAATAATGCAGCAGTAGGAGATAATGCTATTGTGGCATATGTGATTCTAGAATGTGTAGAAGAAGGTTCTAAACTACGTGTAAAAATGAAATCGCCCGGATACCTAATTAATTCTAATTGCCAATTTCCACGTGATTTACGGATTGCAGGGCGTAAGTTCAAAGTGCCAGTGGCAGATGTAAAACTAATGAGCCAAAGAGGAAAATATTTCTATTCGATTAAGAAAAAAACAAATATTGAGATAATTAGTGATATCACGGAAATATTGCGAGATAACTTAAAGAATATGAAAATTTATGAAGATGTAGAGACATCAGATTGTGCGGTGTGCTTATATGAAACGAAAAATATAGTTTTCATACCGTGCGGCCATTTCTACACTTGCAAATCTTGTTCTGGGCGATTGAAAACGTGCCCGATTTGCCGAGTAAATATTAGTGAATGTATAGATAAGAATTTATTTGATTGATTTTGGTTTTATTATTTTTTCTTGTTTTGTTATTTTCTTGTTTGTTATTCTATAGTTATTTGTTATCAAAAAAATTGAAAATATATTATGATACGTTTAGGTAATATATGAAATTATGGAACTAGATATATCTAGCGGGCAGAGTATTAGTAAATGGTCTAATTGTATATACATAAATTCTAATACTGGATATAATCTAGCAGAACTAAATATTTCAAAAGATGAATATATAGTTAAAATTGGTAGTAGCAAATGTTTACCTGCTAGATACTATTCCTATAAAACTTATTCACCAATAGCAACTCAAATTTTACATTACTACTATATTCACGATTATGATTGCTATGAATTAGATGATGATATTAAATACGATCTAGATAAATATCGAATTCATTCTAGCGGTGGTATAGAATTTTATAATTCTCGTATTCTAGAACATCTAGAAAATTATTTTCAGTCCAAGGGAATCATTTTCATACGATATGATGATATGGCTGATTTTACGGTAATTAGTAATATTAATCGAATATCTACAATTAAACAATATCAAGATGAAGACCTAGCTAAAGCATCTAGAATACCTAAATATAATATCACATCGAAACCACAACAGGCACTAGCAGATATTGCAGATATTGCAGATATTGCAAAACTTCTAGATAGAGAATTAATACCGCATCAACAAGATATAATGCATCAAATGGTAGAATATTATAAAACTAATGATAATGGTATTTTGAATCTCTTTTGTCGTTATGGTAAAACACGATTAAGTTCATTATTTGCATTAATTGTTAGATACAAGAAAATCTTGATTCTAGTACCTTCATTATATCTAGTTATTCAGACTTATAAAACTTGGTGCGAGTATTTCCCATCTAATAGCATAATTAAAATATCTAGCATATCCAATGATATTTCAGATAAAGAAAAGATTAAAAAGAAATATCAAGAATTAGAAAACTTAGGAAGCCTGATTATATGTATTTCAACATATCATTCTAGTTATAAATTAGAAGACCTAGAGTTTAATCTAGGAATTTATGATGAAGCTCATCGAACTACTGGTGAATTATCCACTTACAATAAATTAGTTAGTTCTAGCAAGATAGCTAAAAAATTATTCCTAACCGCAACATTGAAATACTATGATTACCTAGATACTGAATTAGACACTTTAAAACTCAATTCAATGGATAATCAAAGCATCTATGGCAAAGTAATCGCATCAGTAAGTGCAAAACAGGCATTAAAATTAAAGCGGATTTGCCCTTATTCCATAATGACTATAAAATTACAAGATATTTTAGAATGTGGCTCTAGCAAACAAAGAGAGAAAATAAAGAACATCATAGATAAGTATATTGAAACTAATCTAGAAGAAGATAACGTAGAAAGTATCAGTGATGGTATTAAAACATTTATACGAGATAATAGAAAACGTTATGTTCGAATTGCATATGGATTAATTAAAGTAATTCAATCTACAGCTATTAAACATCTTATTACATTTCATAGATATATTGCTTGCGCTAAATTATTCTCATATATCCTAGAAGAATTCTTTGATAAAGAACAAGAGTTTAAAGTTGACGTAATAACTGGTTCGGATGATAAAGAAACCCGTGATAATGTAATAGCAGATTTTCAAACTCTAGAACCCGATTGCTTTAAATGTAAAATTCTATGTAATGCCCGGGTATTACAGGAAGGTGTGGATATACCGGCTTGCGATGCCGTGGCATTTGTAGATTTAAAATCATCAGCAGTGGATACAATTCAAGCCCTAGCGCGTTGCCTTACATTTCAACCTGATAAAGAGGCATATATATTAATACCTTTTGATGAAGATGATTTTAATCCAATTGCCCCTAATAAATCCGGTAATGAAGATTCAAGCGGAAATGATATGTTAGATATAAAACTTTCACATTACGCTCTAAATTTACGACTTATATTAAGGAATCTAGTAGAGATAGACGATAATATTAAAGAATACTTTCGAAATTATATATTGCAATTAACAAATCGCCCTAGTGGTGGGGGTGATTACATAGAACCAGATAAAGGTATGCTAGAATTAGTTAAATGTTTAGTAGATGAGACTATTATTCGCGAAATGTCGGAAATAGTATTTGACGTCTTTCATATTGCCAAGGAAAAAATAAATAAAAAATATTCAACACCTGAAGAATATGCTAGCAAAGTCTTCCTAGATTTTGGATATGATTTGCCAGTAAATCCGGATATAGTATATCGTAAATGGGGATGGCGCGGTTGGAATGATTATCTAGGTATTGACCCATATATGACGCTTTCACAAGTTCGTAGACATATGCAACATATTAATCTAGAAAGACAACAACACTGTGAACCTATGATTACTAGCCAAACTGAATATCAAGCTTATGCCAAAGATAATAATTTAATGGTGTTTGTTAAACCACATCACGGCAATTGGTGCTGGTTATTACTACCAGATTATGATGATTTAGTGGCTAAATACTATAAGAAAAAGGAGGAAATACAAGATGCAATCCGCCAGTTAAGTATTAAGTCTATCACGGATTATGAATCGCGATATTCTAGCGATGCTAGATTACCATCTTATCATTTATTACAAAATGGATTTTATAATGAAAATATACCTGCTCTAGGTAAAAATATTTCAACCTTTATAAGTAATTGCAATACTGATGACGATTTAATGATTTAATTCATTTTATCCTATTTCTATTTTTTATTCTATTTCTATTTTTTATTCCATTTTTATTTCATTTTTTATATTATTGCATTTTAAAATATAAAATTGAAATTTTAAAATCGTTTAAATTACAAAAATAAAATCAAATCATTAAATAGTAATCACAAAGGAAACATTTAGTCAAATATTTCTAGCAATGGAAGCTTTCAAGTCAAAGATTAATGCTGTTCGTGATATTCTGCGTAAGGATGGAGTAACTGGTATTGATAGTATTACCCATTGCGTGGCATTTTATATATTACGTAATCTAGATATTGAATTATGTGAAAAACTTAATATTCCGGTTAAGTTTGCATATTGTAATTTTAATAAGGATGATAATGAAACTATTCTAGACCATGGAAAACTATTTGAAAAGTTTTATTTACCTAGTCGTCCAATGGATTGTTTTGTTGGTATTTTAGCTAATAAGTTTAAATTCAAGGCAATTAAGCAATTTGGAATTAAAACATCGCGGTATCTAGAAAGCATCTTCAATATATTTGAAGGAATTGACCCTAAGACATTAAATTGTAATTGTGATATTGTAGGAACTATTTATGAAATTCATCTAGCAACAGGAACATCAGGTTCTGGTATGCGAGATTTAGGACAATATTTTACACATCGCAAAGTTATTAAATTTATGATTGAATTATGTGCTCCTAAAGTTGTAAACGGACATATTGAAACTATTCTAGACCCTTCTATGGGAACTGGTGGTTTTCTTACAATGGCTACTAAATATCTTAATGAACATAATCCAGATATTAATTGGACTGTAGAACAAAGTAATATAATAGGTTTTGATATTTCTGATAGTGTTCAATCACTAGCATATATTAATCTATTACTCGAGAATGGTGAACTATTTGAAAATATAGTTTCACAAGATACATTACATAATGACCTAATTGCTAATAATGTTCATATTGATAAAGTTGATAATATTCTAGCCAATGTTCCATTTGGTTTGAAGAATATTATTCATGCAGATTGTGCAAAACGTATCGTTGATTTAAAGATTCGAGGTACTAAAGCAGAACCCCTATTTTTACAATTAATTATGTTATCTCTTAAGGAGAATGGTCGATGTGCTGTTATTATACCTGATGGTGTTCTATTTAATGATGCTAAACTACATACCGAAACACGTAAATATTTAATTGAAAATATGAATTTGAAAAAAATAGTATCTCTAGATGATGATGAGTTTTTCATGAATACTGGGGTTAAATCTAGCATCTTATATTTCGTTAATGATGGTACTACTCAAGAAGTGGAATTTAGTAAAATTAAACTAGCATCTGGGCAAATCGCCGAAGAATCTTTGAAAAAGGTTAAGAAAGCCGACTTGGTTGCAAAAGGATATACATTGTTTATAAATAAGTATTTCGATAATCAAGTTGTTAAACTAGCAGGTGTTGAGTATAAGAAGCTAGGGGATGTTTGTAATGTCATAAACGGATTTGCATTTAAATCTACAGATTATAGTGATTCCGGAAATATAAATATTATTACAATTAAAAATATTGACCGTGCAATTAATACATTAAATTGTGAAAAAATTGTGTCAAATGATAAATATAATAAATATAAAATAGAAAAAAATGATATTTTAATGTCTCTAACTGGCAATATTAAAATTGGTATTTATAAATCAGATGTATTATCATATTTAAATCAAAGAGTTATTAAATTTACAAATTTTTCTACAAATATAATTCAAAATTATTTATATTATTATATTGAAAAAATTCTAATTATACAAATTCAAAATAACACTAAAGGCAGTATTCAAGGTAATATATCATCAAGTGAAATTTTAAATTTGGAAATCCCTATCCCACCTCTAGCCATACAACAACAAATTGTATCAATTCTTGATAATACATATTCAATCATTAATACTAATAAGGAACAAATTGCTAGATATGAAGCTCAAAAGCAAGCGCTAATTTGGAGTAGTACATTGAATTGTGCAGTACAAAAACTAAATACGCTAGTTAGTTTTAAAGCTGGTAAATATAATTCTAGCGATAAGAAAGAAGAAGGTGCATATCCATTTTATAATAGCGAGGCACAAAATCCTGTAGGATTTAGTAATGATTATTGCTTTGATTATGAATCTTATATAATATTAATTAAAGATGGCGGTGCTGGTGCTGGAAAATATGGCGACCAAATAGGGCTAGGTAAAGTATTCAAAGTGTCAGGTAAGTCTGCAGCAACTTCACACCAAATAGCATTGTTTCCTAATAATATCAATCAAACATCATATATTTATTATTATTTACAATATATTAAAAATAAGATAATGGATTTAGCTAATTATACTACCGGATTAGGAACAATTCGTAAATCTGTAATTGAAGATTTAGATATCCCCATCCCACCCCCCGAAATTCAATCTAGCATCGTCCAACAATGCGAACATATTGATTCTATTATTACAATGCTTTCTAAGGATAATGAACGATTAGAAGGCGATAATCTTATTCAACGTATTCTAGAATCACTTAACCAACAAGAAACTAGGTCTACACACGCAGATATAATAGTGTATGATGCCATACCTATAGAACCTACTCTAGACTCTATTCTAGAACACATAGAAGAAACTACACCTGTTAAAAAGAAAATAGCCAAAAAAACTATTGGCAAAAAAACTATTGGCAAAAAAACTAGTAAGTAATTAATAATCATCTAGAAACATCTAGAATTATCTAGAGACATTTAGAATCATCCTAGTATGTATCTTTTTTTATTTATATGTTTTGTTTTTTATTGTTTTTTATTGATATCGGCATGTAAGGAATCGATATATATATTCATCACCCGCCCTAGAATTGATGCAGCATGAATCCAATACTACCAAATAATATTAGAACAAATACTAAAGCACCTACTAATGCATTGATATCGGCTTGAACTTGTTCGGGTGGATTATTTGATATTGCTATTTGCATTTGTTTATCTTCGTATTGATCGGCATATCGATTCCGCATTGTGATTACTATTGCATATACGATACCAACTAAATAATTTATATAAGTCAATAATATGCAAATTAGGATATTAAACCAGCCATATATTCCCTTATTGAGAAAAACACCAAATGGTGGCATCATAACAGTCATTGCATATCTAAACCATTTCATACTAACCACTTTGCCCTGTTTTAGGGAACTAGGTATAATACCGTTGAAATTACCGAAAATTAGATTGTATGTAAAATCAAATGCTAGGGATGCAATTTGTAGAAGTAATAAACTGAGACGAATAATTAATCCAGTAATGGCATCCACAATAGATAGGACAATACCGGTGATTGGACCAGGGCGGCCAATTGCTTGTTGTAATATATTACCTTCACCGCTTTGAACGTCTAGTTTTCTCTTATAATTCTTATTGCTGACAAATATATAATCATCAGGGTCTTCTGTAGTTAAATCATTAGATGTACTTCCCATTCTTGTTGTCTTATATTATTATTGTATTATTGTATTATTGTATTATTGTATTCTTGTATTCTAGTATTATTGTATTCTAGTATTCTAGAATGCTATTTTTTATTATCTAGAATGAATCTATTATTTATTGCTAAAATTACTTATGAATAAATAACAAGTAATGCATATGTTAATCCGGGTATATAGAACATAAGAGTAAGAATGACGCAAATTAATATATTTAACCAACCTGTTAAACCCATATCCATAAATACACCCATAGGCGGGCATAGGATTGTCCCTAGCAAGATGCTAAATGGAACTTTATTATTATTAGTTAAATAACATTTGCGGCCTTTTTTGCGGTCTATGCCTGTGAAATACTTACTATTCTTATCTTGTTTGGTAAGATTAGATTGATCCCAGCCCCAAATTGTTGACATCCATCCACCTATACCATTCATTACCCATGCTCCTAATCCTTCTAATATATCAAATGGAAATTTACATATTGTTATTATTATTAATACTATACTATTATAAAAATCTATAGTCATATCAATCAATAGGAATTTAAGAACTGCTAGGACAAACATTATAAACCACGCAATGAATTTAATTAACCATACTATTACATCGAGCAAGAAAAAAAACACTTTTCCTATTTGAAGTATAGATGAAAACATATCTAGAATTCCACCACCACGCAGTCTAGGATATATTTCAATTGTTTTAGAATTGCTGTCTATCAATTGTTTTAGTTCACGCGTGGATAATGTCGTAGTATCTAGTAATTTCCCATCTTTCAATATAAATACATCTTCTAGAATATCTTCTAAATTACAATTATCCAATTCAAATTTTATAATCTCATTATCTGGTACTATATGCATTTATCCAATGATTATAATGGGATATAATGGGATATAATGGAATATAATGAATTATCTAATAAAATAGAAGAATTTAAAAATACTATTCAATCTTACTAAGACTTAGACTAAGACAAACTAAGAATAAATAACTAGAAGGGCATAAAATAGACCTGGTAAATAGAATAAAAGAGTTAGTATACCGCAGATAAATATATTCATCCATCCAGTTAATCCCATATCCATAAATACACCTAGTGGAGGGCATAAAATCGTTCCTAGAAGCACACTAAATGGAACTCTATTATTGTTAGTAAGATAGCATTTTTTACCTTTTTTAGTATCAATACCTTTAAAATAATCACTTTCTTTATCTTGTTTTGTAAGATTTGATTCATCCCACCCCCAGAAGCCCAGCATCCATTGCCCTATTTGATTTGTAGCAAATGCAGCTAACCCCATTATTACCCCAAATACGGTATTCATTAAAGTAACCAAAATTAATACAATGCTATTCCAAAAATCCGCTATTAGTTTGATTGGATTTAATAAATCACTAAACGCCCAGATTACAAACATTATAAACCAGTATATAAATTTGCCAAACCATACTATTAATTGTAATAAGAAGACGAAAACATTACCAATTCCAACTACAGGTTTTATTAATGGCCCAAATAGCTGAAAAACCTGTCCAATAACAGGTATATTTTCTAATTCAAACCCACCACGCAATCTCACATAACACTCCAATATATTAATGCACGCCGAATTTGCAATATCTGCTAGTATCATATTTGGACTAATCAAACGACCATTTAATATATAAAATACTAAAGGGGATACAACGGATAATTCCCCAGCACTAGAAACCAAATCGCCACATATCTCGCCAAATAGCTCGCCAAATATTTCATTTATAGTCTTTTTACAATCAGAATTTATTATCTTATTTGTTGTGATGCCATTATATTTTATTACTAGAGGTATTATTTCCGGTTCCATTTTAATATTATACTAATAGTATATTACTATATTACTATTCTAAATAGCTATATTTATCAATGTATTTTTTCCTGGTGATATTAGGCATCTAGGCATCTTATCTAGGCATACATCATTCGATCCAACTTATACATTTCATTCAATTTAATTGCACTTTCTGATGGTACTTTTTGCGACTTAGTGTCCTGTTCTTTCCTAATACGTTCTAGTTCTTTAAAACGCCGTAATTTATCTGCCTCTAATTGCTGATGATTTTCTGGCACCATATAATTATTCTCTACCACTACGTTCAACAAATCATTATTAACAATATGGCGGACTTCTTGAGATTTTAGCGTAGCTATAATCTTATCCATCCCTAGCAAAGATTGGAATAATATAGACGGTTTATCAACTAACGGAATATTCATATCCACATTTTCAATCATATATAAGATAGCCCATATTATCAATGGCAATTTACGTGCGCGGGCACTAGGTGTGAATCTAAAACAATACATTTTCCACAAATATTCAATCTGGTAATTTATGGAACCACCTGTTATTGTGAATTTCAAACC
>Ga0209400_1000769_pt1 | contig 27823 bp, 15 predicted proteins | sample M_130807_EF_Meta_FD_187313 | JGI IMG/M metagenome (GOLD analysis project Ga0209400, IMG submission 187313) | Freshwater microbial communities from Lake Montjoie, Canada to study carbon cycling - M_130807_EF_MetaG (SPAdes) (version 2) | ecosystem: Environmental > Aquatic > Freshwater > Lake... | reverse complement strand
AACTACAATCGTTAATGTATCAGGTCCATCGGGGTATATATTTGTTGATGAAGTTGTTCCACCACCTCCAAGAATTGAATTGCCAAGATCTCTAACTTGAGAAAGATCAATTGATGCTGCTCCTGATCCAACAAAGAAACCAGCAGTCACCTCACCACCAGTTACTGTTGTAGTAGTAACACCAACATAATCTGCAATTTGTGCAAGAGAAGAATTTGCACGGTTTGCAGCATTACCAACCGCATTTGTCCAAGTTGTTGCAGCTCCAATTGGAGTTGCATTCAAATATGCTTCTACAAGTAAGTTTGCATTACCTGAAGCAGGAATTGCAGAAACATCAAGTGCCCTGAGTGTTAATTGCATTCTATTAATCAATTCTCTTGAACCAAATCCTGCAGAAATACCATTATCAACAGAAGGTGCTACACGAATTGAGAAGAGTGCTCTGGTTCCACCCCCAACAATAGATAATCCTGCTCTCTGACCGTAAATAAACACCAGAGATTTATCATCATCAAATCGTCCATCCATAATGACACTAGTACCCCAGTGAGATATGGAAGGTCCATAAGTTGGGAATGCAAGTTCAACTGCTGTTGGGTCAGTTGCAGAATATGTAAAGAGTTGTCCAGAGGTTGCACCCATCGGAGCAGCAATAACTATTGGGTTTGTAGATGTTGCTGCCTGACTCAGATAAACAGTACCAACACCAAGAGCACTAATGTAAGTTCCGTCAGGGAAACTACTTACGCCTACAATTCTTTGTCCTACTTGTAAGTTTGTAGTCGTTCCTGCTGCTACATTAGAACCTGATGCAACTGTAAGAGAAAGAGAAGCATTACCAGATTTACCTCTGGTCAATCCAGTAAATGCTGTTGTACCAATACCAGTATAATTTACATACTCATAAGTTTCTGCATTACGAATACATAAAGTTCCAGCAGTTGGGAATCCTGCCGTACTTGCAACACCAACAATAGTATCAGATGCTCCTAAAGTAGTATTAATATAAGTTGTTGGTGGTCTGCTTTCTGATTCATATCGTGCTGGTAGGTTGCCAGAACGCATATATGCTTCGGTGTTGACATTATTATTTGCAACTTTATGGCAATAAATTATATCACCTGTTGGTCCTCTAAATCCCCAACGAATAAATCCAGCACCATACCAAGAATAATCAATATAGAACATCTGCATCTTGGTGAGGTCAATATTATAACCAGAAGGTCCAGTACCATCACACTTATCAATATTCCAAGTTGATTGTGGATATTTTGTATCTACTGTTTCCGATATAATCACATAATCAGCAGTTGCTCCCCGATAAGCAGGAGAAATTGTCATTAATGTATCACTTGCAATGTCAACAACACGATATGATTGACCACGAAGAACAATGAAGTCTCCAATATTTAATTGTTTTGAAAATATTGTTGGGAATGCTGCGTTAGTTTGCGTTACTGTACTAACCCCACTTATAACACTTACTTTTCCGGCAAGTTGATAGGTAGAGTTTCTACGAACCGCAGAGAGTGTTTGACCATCAAATTCAAAGAATACTCCATTTTGTGCATCAAAAGTTCCAAGACGATTTGAACATCCATACCAACCTGATACGGAGCAATTATAATTACCTGATGCTGTTGTAGATGTAAGACCCGCAGTTGCCGTAACTTGAAAACTATTATAACCAGTTACGGAAGTTACAGCATAAGACCCATTATAACCAGTTTCATTTGCACCAGAAATCGTAATTTGAGTTCCTGGAGTTGCTGCCTGAATGTTGTGCTGTTCTTTTGTTTGAACTGTAATGGTACTTCCAATACTAATTCCAGAGGCAGTTAATGCATCAATTTGAAGATTTGGTTTGAGAATTGTACCAGAACTGACTTGAATACCTTTACCAGATTGATAACGGAAATATCTTCTTGTTTGACGAATTGCTGCTTCAAAGTTTGATTGAGCATTATTTGAAAAAATTACACCACCATCAAAGGGTCTGTGTAAGAATTGCCCTTGGGGTCTTACATAAATCGTACCACCAGATGGAGTTCCAACTGGTGCAGTATTTGTATAATAAGTGAAGGTCCTTGAACTTGTAATACCAGCAACAAAGAAAGAACCATTTGCATTTGTCTGCGAAGTTCCAACAATCGCAACTTGATTTCCAATTGCAAGTCCGTGTGGAATAGTTGTAGTTGCAGTAACAGCAGTTCCAACAAAGGTAAATGTGGGAGTTGTGCCAATTCCAGCACCACTATAAACCGACCCAGTGTAAATAATAGTTTTGTTTGAATCAAAAATTTGAGTAACAGTTCCAGTATTGGTTGCTCTTGCAGTATATGTAAAGTTTGTATTACCAGCACCAACAGATTCTACAATAAAGTTTCCATTTGCAATATTCAAATAAGTATCTTGGACCGTAATTGCTGTTCCAATTCCAGGAACTGTTGATGTTCCACTCGCACCAACTAAAACTGTGACAGTTCTAGAGCTAGTTGGTAGTGTCATCGTACCAATTCCAGTTATGCCAACAGAAGAAGCAAAGGAAAAAGGACGATTGTTAATTGTTGCTAAGTTTTCCCACTTGGAAACTTGAGTACCATATTCAAAGTCAGTATCAATCAGTGCCTGTGGTTGTGATGTGCGGAGTTTATTTACAGGGTCTTGATATAATTCAGAAGGTGTAAACTTCTCATCATACTCATCTACGGTGATTTGAAGTTTATCAGTACTACTCATTCCAGCAGTATTATAACTCAATACGACTGTGGTTGTATTCGTACCACCAGTCGTTGATACAGTATAAGTATTTGCCTTTAGGTTTGAATCGGAAAAATTATAGATTACAGTGTTCGTCGTTACATTCGTAATCAGTATTAATCTTTCCCTCGGTATAGCACGAGGAATGACAATAGTATAAGTGGAAGGGGTAAATGTATATCCAGTTTCCAGTATTGCCTTTCTTGCCATAATTAATGAGTACCTTTGATATATTTATTAGAGTAGAAATAGGAGGTCATAATCAATATCCAAATCTTGCTTTGTATGTAGAATGAAGAGTTTGAATGTCTGCCAAACTCAAAACACCATTATAAACTTTAACAAATCCAATATCAGCAGTTTGAACTTCTGAACTTGTTGTAGCATTTGAATATCTACCAAAGAGTCTTAATTGATTAAAACCACCAACAAATGCTCCTGTTTTATAAGTACCTGACGGAGCAGTATTAGTAGCAATATAAAGTTGCGATAAGTTTGACCCATTTGATGTGCCCCAAATAAAGTGCCAGTTAGTATCTGCTACATCACTACCCAGATTGACAGTATTTCCAGGATAATAAACATTCATATATGCCGTACCATTAAACCAACTACCCATCAACCAATCTGGGGAAGATTCATTGGTATTCAATAGTCTTCCTTGTGCAGTTACAGATAGTTTATATGCCATAAACACAGTATATGCTTGAGTGCCTGTATTATAATTTGGACCACCGATAAGTTGGTCTGTGGCATTATTAGTTGATTTTCTAAACACACCACCATTAGCACTATTCCAAGACATACTGGAATTGGCATTTGTCATCGTTATTGTATATCCATCAACTGTTGAACCATTTGCAGGAAGAGCAGAAAAGTTTGCAGCATCTAAATCATAAACTAAAGTCGCAGATGTTACTAGTTGTATTGAAGTGTCATTAACAGTAATTGTAGAACTTGTTGCAACAACAGTACCGGAAATACTACCAGTTCTCAAATTCATATTAAATGTTTCAGTTCCTTCTGTTGTAACATCATTCGCTAGTGTTAATGTTGTAGACCCAAATCCAAGGTCAAAAGAACCAGAAATAACGAGAGAACCACTCAAAGAATTATTAGTAAAATCAGCACTCGCAATTCCTACAGAACCAGTTATATCATAATAAAGAGTTGTTCCGGTCTCAACATTATTTGCATTTGCAGTAAATGTTACAGAACTTCCTTCATTTACTGATGTTGCGGATGAAAAAATTCTATAAGATGGAGTAAATCCAATTTCATCAATCTCATTATAAACAATCACCGACTTATCAGTGTTTTGTCTCATATATCTTCCTTGTCCTACACCAAATAGAGTTCCTCCAAACTCATCATACACAAGGTCATAAGGAGGAAAGATATTTGCATCAAGTGCAGTAGTAATACCTACATTCTCAGAAAACTCTGATGCATAATAAGTTCCAAATCCAGTAATGCTTGGATTATTCGCAGTAGTCTCATCAAACTCAGTTGCGAGCATTGATGCATATTGGTCTAATCTTCCTACAACACCCATAATATTATCCTGCTACAAAGTCCAAACTATTTGCAGTTGAGTTGTACTGTATATAGAAGTTTGTGGTTCCTGCAGTTCCACCAAATCTCATTTTGTTTGTGGAGGTTACTCTTGCGTCTCCTGCAATATCTGCGGTGAATGCTGGACTTAATGTATTGATGCCTACTCTATTATTTGCAGCATCCCCATAAAGTGTTCCACTATTTACAGTGAAGTTACTTGTAACTGTGGCAACACCAGTAATTAAAGCATTTCCTTGAATTGTAAGTGCTGATGTTGGATTTGTGGTTCCTATACCAAGATTACCAGAAACATAAGCACCACCAGTGACTTGAAGTGGTTGTGATGCGGTTCCTGTTGTTGTACCACTACCAACAAGTAATGAAATTCCTCCTGTAGGAATAGTCCAAGAATTGTTAGAAAATTGATAAGAAAGTTTATTAGAACCTTGGGATTGGATAATGATATTACTATTATCATTATGATTTAATGTAAGTCCATTACCACTTGAGAATAATAAAGTTCTTGTTCCAGCACCTCCAACTTCACTAATACCAAATGTTCCTGCGATTGCGACTTGGGTATTTGTTGCTGGATTAGTAACACCAACTCCAAGTCTTGTAGAAACATAAGCACCACCAGATACTTGAAGGTTTTGTGTTGCGGTTCCTGTTAAAACTGTAGTTCCAATACCAACTTCACCAGTATCAAATACTCTAACTCTTTCTAAGGCATTAGTTACAAGAAGTAGTGGAGTAGTTCCAGCAAGCATTCCAACAACACCAGCATAAGCAGTGAGACCAGATATACCTTGACCAGCACCAAGATTATTCAATAAACCAGTAATCATATTACTGGAACCACCATTTACATATCTGATTGTAGAAGACCTTGTGTTAGTAGATGGTTGAAGATTTATCAAAGATACAGTAGAAGCACTAGTCAATCTTATATCAAGTGGATATGTGGTAGCATTAGTAACACCAATACCAAGTCCAACAGAATTACTATCACCAGAAACATAAGCACTACCAGATACTTGAAGGTTTTGGTTTGCTGTTCCTGTTGAGGTTGCTGTTCCAATAATAACAGGACCAGTAGATATTTGTAGTTGTCCTATTGGATTTGTGGTTCCAATACCCAAGTTTCCAGTCGAAGCATTATAGACAAAGTTTCTTGTACTTGCTCCCTTAGCGGTTTGATTGCTTCCAGTTGCCCCAACCATAACTGGATAAAGAGTTGTGGTTGAAGTATCATCAGTAGCATTAATAGTTGTAGAAGGACCAGAAGTACCTTGAGTACCCTGAAGACCTTGTGTTCCTTGAGCACCTAAACCTTGAGTACCTTGAGTACCCTGTAATCCTTGAGTTCCTTGAGCACCTAAACCTTGAGTTCCTTGAGTTCCCTGTAATCCTTGAGCACCTAAACCTTGAGTACCTTGAGTTCCCTGTAATCCTTGAGTTCCTTGAGCACCTAAACCTTGAGTACCTTGAGTTCCCTGTAATCCTTGAGTTCCTTGTGTACCTTGAGTGCCCTGTAATCCTTGAGTTCCTTGAGAACCTAAACCTTGAGTACCTTGAGTTCCCTGTAATCCTTGAGTTCCTTGAGCACCTAAACCTTGAGTACCTTGAGTACCCTGTAATCCTTGAGTTCCTTGAGTACCTTGAGTTCCCTGTAATCCTTGAGTTCCTTGAGCACCTAAACCTTGAGTACCTTGAGTACCCTGTAATCCTTGAGTTCCTTGAGTACCTTGAGTTCCCTGTAATCCTTGAGTTCCTTGAGAACCTAAACCTTGAGTACCTTGAGTACCCTGAAGACCTTGTGTTCCTTGTCTTCCTTGTGTTCCCTGTAATCCTTGAGTTCCTTGTGTACCTTGAGTGCCCTGTAATCCTTGAGTTCCTTGAGAACCTAAACCTTGAGTTCCTTGAGTACCCTGTAATCCTTGAGTTCCTTGTGTACCTTGAGTGCCCTGTAATCCTTGAGTTCCTTGAGCACCTAAACCTTGAGTACCTTGAGTTCCCTGTAATCCTTGAGTTCCTTGTGTACCTTGAGTTCCCTGTAATCCTTGAGTTCCTTGAGCACCTAAACCTTGAGTACCTTGAGTTCCCTGAAGACCTTGTGTCCCTTGTGTACCTTGAGTGCCCTGTAATCCTTGAGTTCCTTGAGAACCTAAACCTTGAGTACCTTGAGTTCCCTGTAATCCTTGAGTTCCTTGAGCACCTAAACCTTGAGTACCTTGAGTTCCCTGAAGACCTTGTGTCCCTTGAGTTCCTTGAGTACCCTGTAATCCTTGAGTTCCTTGAGAACCTAAACCTTGAGTTCCTTGAGTACCCTGTAATCCTTGAGTTCCTTGTCTTCCTTGTGTTCCCTGTAATCCTTGAGTTCCTTGAGAACCTAGACCTTGAGTTCCCTGAGTGCCCTGTAATCCTTGAGTTCCTTGAGCACCTAAACCTTGAGTTCCTTGAGTACCCTGTAATCCTTGTGTACCTTGAGTACCCTGTAATCCTTGAGTTCCTTGAGCACCTAAACCTTGAGTACCTTGAGTTCCCTGAAGACCTTGAGTTCCTTGAGTACCTTGAGTTCCCTGTAATCCTTGAGAACCCAAACCTTGTGTCCCTTGAGTACCTTGAGTTCCCTGCAATCCTTGAGAACCTAAACCTTGTGTTCCCTGAGTACCTTGTGTTCCCTGCAATCCTTGAGTACCTTGAGTTCCTTGAGTTCCTTGAAGACCTTGAACAGTATTAACAGTTATGGTTGCGATGCCCCCAGCAACTGTTGCACTTATACCATCTCCAGTGAAGTTTAATATTGCTGCACTTCCTTGTGGGGAATTCTCATCTCTAATATTAATTGCATTTGTTGTTGCAGCACCAGCAGCACTTACTGTTCCCCAACTCCAATTTCCTGTACCATCAGCAATTGGAACATAAGAAGAAGACCCAAAATCAGTTCCATTTGGAGATAGTTGATTTACATCAAGTTTATTAATTGTCGCAATACCAGATATATCAAGGTTTGGAGAAGTAATTTTACTATCGGTAACCTGCATACCACCAGCAGCAAGTCTTACACCAAATGGAACTTGAGTACTACCAATACCAACACCATAATTGAATAACCAAGCATCAGTATTCAGTCCAGTCCAAGAACCAGACTTCAACCACATAATTTGCTTATATGTGTCCGGGAGGTCATTAAATGAACTACCATATCCAAATGAAACTAATGGTGTTCCCTCGGTACTTGCAATGGCAATACCACCGTGATTTGCTGTAGTATCAGTAGAAGTAACAATTCCACTAAGACCTGTGGATAAACCAAGAACAATATCTTTATCTTTTACTGTTAGTGTTGAAGCAGCAATAAGAACTGTTGTTCCACCAATTGTTACATTACCACCAACATAAAGGTTAGTTCCATCAAAAGTTAGATTCCCAGAACCAGTTGGATTATTTGAACCATCCTTATAAACAACTTGATTAGCAGTACCTGCTACTGGACCAAAAATACCTTGAGTACCCTGTAATCCTTGAGTACCTTGAGTTCCTTGAGTACCCTGTAATCCTTGAGTACCTTGAGTTCCTTGTGTTCCTTGAAGACCCTGAGTTCCTTGTGTTCCTTGAAGACCCTGAGTTCCTTGGGTTCCTTGAGTACCCTGAAGACCCTGAGTTCCTTGTCTTCCTTGTGTTCCTTGAAGACCCTGAGTTCCTTGTGTTCCTTGAGTACCTTGAGTACCTTGTGTTCCCTGAAGTCCTTGAGTGCCCTGAGTACCTTGAGTACCCTGAAGACCTTGAGTTCCTTGAGTACCTTGAGTTCCTTGAGTTCCTTGGGTTCCTTGAGTTCCCTGAAGACCTTGAGTGCCCTGAGTACCTTGAGTTCCTTGAGTTCCCTGTAATCCTTGAGTACCTTGAGTACCTTGTGTTCCCTGAAGTCCTTGAGTGCCCTGAGTACCTTGAGTTCCTTGAAGACCCTGAGTTCCTTGTGTTCCTTGAGTACCCTGAAGACCTTGAGTACCCTGAGTACCCTGTAATCCTTGAGTTCCTTGAGCACCTAAACCTTGAGTTCCTTGAGTTCCCTGTAATCCTTGAGTTCCTTGTGTACCTTGAGTACCCTGAAGACCTTGTGTTCCTTGAGCACCTAAACCTTGAGTACCTTGAGTTCCCTGTAATCCTTGAGTTCCTTGTGTACCTTGAGTTCCCTGTAATCCTTGAGTTCCTTGAGTACCCTGAAGACCTTGTGTTCCTTGAGCACCTAAACCTTGAGTACCTTGAGTGCCCTGTAATCCTTGAGTTCCTTGAGTACCCTGAAGACCTTGAGTTCCTTGAGCACCTAAACCTTGAGTTCCTTGAGTTCCCTGTAATCCTTGAGTTCCTTGAGTACCCTGAAGACCTTGTGTTCCTTGAGCACCTAAACCTTGAGTTCCTTGAGTTCCCTGTAATCCTTGAGTTCCTTGAGAACCTAAACCTTGAGTTCCTTGAGTACCCTGAAGACCTTGTGTTCCTTGAGCACCTAAACCTTGAGTACCTTGAGTACCCTGAAGACCTTGTGTTCCTTGTGTACCTTGAGTGCCCTGTAATCCTTGAGTTCCTTGAGTGCCCTGTGTTCCTTGTAATCCTTGAAGACCCTGAGTTCCTTGAGTTCCTTGTGTTCCCTGAAGACCTTGTGTACCTTGAGTTCCTTGAGTACCCTGAAGACCCTGAGTTCCTTGTCTTCCTTGTGTTCCTTGAAGACCCTGAGTTCCTTGGGATCCTTGAGTACCCTGAAGACCTTGGGTTCCTTGAGTGCCTTGGGTGCCTTGAAGACCCTGAGTTCCTTGAGTTCCTTGTGTTCCTTGAGTACCCTGTAATCCTTGAGTTCCTTGTGTTCCTTGAGTACCCTGTAATCCTTGAGTACCTTGTGTTCCCTGTAATCCTTGAGTACCTTGTGTTCCTTGGGTGCCTTGAAGACCTTGTGTTCCCTGAGTTCCTTGAGTACCCTGAAGTCCTTGAGTACCCTGAAGTCCTTGAGTACCCTGTAATCCCAAAGAACCACCAACACCATCAATACCTTTTAAACCCTGAAGACCTTGTGTTCCTTGAGTACCTTGAGTTCCCTGTAATCCTTGAGTACCTTGAGTTCCCTGTAATCCTTGAGTTCCTTGTGTTCCTTGAGTACCCTGTAATCCTTGAGTACCTTGTGTTCCCTGTAATCCTTGAGTACCTTGTGTTCCTTGGGTGCCTTGAAGACCTTGTGTTCCTTGAAGACCTTGAGTACCTTGTGTTCCTTGAGTACCCTGTAATCCTTGAGTTCCTTGAGTTCCCTGTAATCCTTGAGTACCTTGTGTTCCTTGGGTGCCTTGAAGACCTTGTGTTCCTTGAGTACCCTGAAGACCTTGGGTTCCTTGAGTTCCTTGAGTGCCCTGAAGTCCTTGAGTACCCTGAAGTCCTTGAGTTCCTTGAGTACCCTGTAATCCTTGAGTTCCTTGAGTACCTTGGGTTCCTTGAGTTCCCTGAAGACCTTGAGTACCTTGAGTACCCTGTAATCCTTGAGTTCCTTGGGTACCTTGAGTTCCCTGTAATCCTTGAGTTCCTTGAGTGCCTTGTGTTCCCTGTAATCCTTGAGTACCTTGAATACCAGCAGCATAAGGAGCAGTCCAACTGACACCAGAACCAGTAGCAACGAGAATTGAACCAGCAATACCTGGGTTTCCATAATAATCTTTAAGATTAGAATTGAGAACAATATTTCCAGTAAAAGTAGAAATACCAGAAATACTTAATTGGGGAATACTTAAAGTTGTATCAGTAACTTGCATACCTCCAGCAGCAAGTCTTACACCAAATGGAACTTGAGTTGAACCAATACCAACACCATAATTGAATAACCAAGCATCAGTATTCAGTCCAGTCCAAGAACCAGACTTAACCCACATAATTTGCTTATATGTGTCTGGTAAATCATTAATTGTGTTATTATAACTAAATGAAACTAATGGTGTTCCTTCAGTTGATGCTACAGCAATACCACCGTGATTTGCTGAGGTATCATTAGAAATGACAGTCCCACCAGCAGTAGTAGCAAGACCAACAACAATATCTTTATCTTTTACTGTTAGTGTTGAAGCAGCAATAAGAACTGTTGTTCCACCAATTGTTACATTACCACCAACATAAAGGTTAGTTCCATCAAAAGTTAGATTCCCAGAACCAGTTGGACTATTGGAACCATCCTTATAAACAACTTGATTCGCAGTACCTGCTACTGGACCAAAAATACCTTGAGTTCCTTGAGTACCTTGAGTACCCTGCAATCCTTGAGTACCTTGAGTACCCTGTAATCCTTGAGTGCCTTGAGTGCCCTGAGTACCTTGAAGACCTTGGGTTCCTTGTCTTCCTTGTGTTCCTTGAAGACCTTGTGTTCCTTGAGTACCTTGAGTGCCCTGAAGTCCTTGAGTACCTTGAGTGCCCTGAAGTCCTTGAGTACCTTGAGTGCCCTGAAGTCCTTGAGTACCTTGTGTTCCTTGTAATCCTTGAGTACCTTGAGTTCCTTGTAATCCTTGAGTACCTTGAGTACCCTGAAGACCTTGAGTACCTTGAGTACCTTGAGTTCCCTGAAGACCTTGAGTGCCCTGAGTACCTTGAGTTCCCTGTAATCCTTGAGTACCTTGAGTTCCTTGTGTTCCCTGAAGACCTTGAGTACCTTGAGTTCCTTGAGTACCCTGAAGACCTTGAGTTCCTTGAGTTCCTTGAGTTCCCTGTAATCCTTGAGTTCCCTGAGTACCTTGAGTGCCCTGAAGACCTTGAGTTCCTTGAGTACCCTGAAGACCTTGGGTTCCTTGAGTTCCTTGAGTACCCTGAGTACCTTGTAATCCTTGAATACCAGCAGCATAAGGAGTAGTCCAACTAACTCCAGTACCTGTTGATACTAAAATAGAACCAATACCTATACTATTGTTAGAATCATAAAGATTACCAGTAAGTCTTAAATTACCTTGAACATGTAATTTTTGTGTTGGTGTTGCTGTTGCGATACCAACATTACCAGGGAATTGCGTAGTACCATCTTTTTCAAATATCCAATATTTGTAATTGCCATCACCTGTAAAACCTGCCCCTATAACAATTTGACTGTCATTAAATTCAATATATTGTTGTAAATTGTTGCTGGCAATATTAACATATTGATTGGGAGCAGATTTTAATCCAAATCCTCCATCATCGTATGTGTCACCTAGCACAGCACCACTAGAAAACTTTATTGAAGTTGTAGTAATAATTCCAGTTATATTGGCATCACCAATAACGTGAAGTTTTGATGTTGGATTTGTTGTTCCAATTCCAAGATTACCACTTATATAAACATTACCAATTGTCTCTAATACTGTTTTGTTATCAGTATATGACGATACACCTATTTTGAGATTTTGTTGTCTGCCGCTTAAATATGGTGTAATGTAATCTGACATTTTAGTTAAGTGTTTCTAGGATACTTACAATAAATTCCAAATCGGTTGAATTACTACCAGATATTAACAAAACATCATTAGTTTCTAATACTAATTTTCCTGGTAATAAATTTGCAGTATCATTTGCAGGAATTGGAAAGTTTTTTAAAATTCTTGTGGTAACCGCAACTCCCACAGTATTTCTTCGTTGATGTGAAAATGTAATATCTTGGGAATTTGCCCCCACATTTGTACATTGTGCTAAAAGAATTACACCACTATAACCAACAGGAGATGTGTAAATTCCAACTGGACTTGTGGATACTACTTTTGTTATAGTTTTAAATACATTAAGTGGTAATGCCATCTTATCTGCCTCCTAGTGCTAAAATAAATGGTGTCATAGATGAAAATAAACTCTTAGAATAAAATGTCCCTGATATAGTCCCCGTTTGTTGATTTACTACAACACCATCACCAATTCTAAAATTACCAGATTGATCTGTGCTTGTGTAAACAACTAAACCACCATTACGAGAAACCGTTTCATTTTCTTGGATTGCAACTCCACCAGTAGTTGGAAGAGCAGAAGAAATTTGTGTTCCAGATCCAATATATTCAAAAGAATGACCCGATGCCAATACTCTACTTTGTTTAAAAAATGGAACCGTAGTCCCAATACCTAATGCATATGGGAGATTTTCATTTACTGTAATGGTACAAATCCCAGAAGAAATAGGAGTTGAAGAATTAATCGCATAATAAGTTGGCACTAATGCAGCAGTAGCTGTTGCTGTATTTATCCCACTATTGGGGGCACTAATTGTAACTGTTGGTGTTGTTGAACCATAACCTCTTCCATTTGAAACCATTTCAAATCCAATCACTGAACCATTGGAAATATTAGCAACAGCACTTGCACCAACTCCCCAAGGTGCTTCTGGTGCTGAAATAGTAACTGTTGGTGTTGACGTATAACCTGTTCCACCAGTACCAACTACAACACTACCTACCGTATAATAAAGAGTTTCAAAATAAACTACCTGACCATCATAAGGTCTAGTGACATTAATTTTTGCCGTACCACCAGAAGTATAAGTTTGCCCTGATGTAGTTGATGGTCCTACATTTACTGTAAAAGAATTTGGTGTTGGTGTGGATTTAACTTCAAAAATATATCCAGTATTTCCACTTGGATATATTGTTGTTCCTGCTCCTGGATTTGCCAAACAAGTAAATCCAATCCCTGAAAGGGAAATACCCATTCCAACAGCAAATCCATGAGAAGTAGATGTCGTAACAGTTGCAAGTCCTGTTACATTATTATAAAGAACATTTGAAATATTTACTATTGGAGTATTTAAATCTAAAGTAAAAGTATCTGCATTTGGTTCTGTAGATGCCGTGATAATTCCTGTATATTTTCTTGGTCCAACTCCATCAGCAACAAGAGCATAATTACCAAAAGAAGAGTTTGAGTTTGTTAAATCACAAGCAGCACCAGAACCACAATAAACAGCAGTATCATTACAAATAGTAAATAAGGAAACCAACTGTGCATATCCTTCATTTGTAATTGAAACTCCAATACCACCTTGATTGTATTGAGTATAAGAGTCAAGAACCATTGATTTTGTTGGTCCAATAGCATTATTACCATCAATTTTCAATCCAGTACTATTTTGAATAAAATTAGTACAGTTTTGAATATAAGGTGATTGATTGAAGTATCTAATTGAATTTGGATCAAAAGAAAAAATAGCACCAGTAGTTGCTGCCCCAGCAAAGGACATTTCTGCTATATAATTCCCATTACCAACATAAAAAAGATCTCCAGAATTTTGTGGAGTTATAGTAACTTCTCTTAAACTATCTCCTACAATACTTACTTGGTCTGGTAATGTAATTGGATTATTTTCTATATAAGTCCCAGCACTAACTTTAATAACTGTTCCTGCTGTTGCTGCCGCAACTGCTCCTCTGATAGTTCCTTTTGGTTCTGAGAGTCTTGTTCCTGGGTTTCCGTCGTTTCCGTTTTTTGTGACATATAAAACATTAGTTACTAAAGGGAATGTTTTTGTGAGATTTGAAGCATCACCATAATAAGTTACAATACCAGTAGTAGCACTGATAATACCAGAGGATATTTTTACTGTTCCTAATGTAGAAATACCAGAGATACTTAAGGCAGTTCCTGTTATATTAGTACCAGAAATAGTTGATCCAGTAAATTCACCATAAAGTTTACTGACAATTTGTTGTGCAGTTAATATGCCAGTAAAATACCCATCACCTTGAACAAAAAGTTTTACTGAAGGAGTTGTCGTTCCTATGCCGACATTTCCTTCATTATAATACAATCCACCACCTATATTTTCCGTCCAAGGTGTTAATAATGTTACAGTTGTTCCGACGCCGACACCACCAGTATCCTTCTTCGCAAACAAACGACCATCATAAGTATTAAGTGCTAACTCACCTAATTCCAAATCTGTGGTTTGCGGTCTCTTTCCTTCTACAGCAGATCGTTTAATACGAAATGGTAGTTGCTCGGACATCGGTATATACCTACAAAAAAAGAAGGATTATATAATCCTTCTAGTATTTATTCTTCTTCTTTGTTAAGTTCTACAAGTGCTTCAAGTGCTCCTTGAACTTTTAAAAATTGTTCTTTTTTAGCAATAAATTGTCTTTCTAAACTTTGTAGTTCTTCAGCCAAACTTTGTAGTTGTTTGGTAAGATTTTCAATCATTTCTTGCTGTTTCATATGAATATAGAATCATTATAGAGGTATTTATGAGTTTTTTATAATTCGACAATAGTATCTTTTTTAACATCAACAAATAAAAATGTCATAGGTTTGTCTGAATAATTATGACCTTCATGCACAACATCCATAACTTCAAATACTTGCGGTTCTCCTTCAGTCCAATGAATTTTTTCTCCCTTCCAAATCATATAACATAATTCTTTGTCGGGAATTTCTAATGGAATTTGAATTCTATTATAAGGTTCTGAGTAGATATTTGGGTCTTTGTGTGGTCCAAGTTTTGTATTGAAATCAAAAACAGTAACTCCTACAAATAAAATTTCTGAATTTTTTAAAATATTACAAATATTTTCATCATCAATTAATGTATTTCTAATTAAAGAATTTTTCATATTATTTTTTAACCAACAATATTTTATTGGTTTATTAGAATATCCATATATTGTTATGGGAACTTTTAATGGAAATTCTTTATTTTTGGACCAGTTATAAAGAAAATTTAAATCATTTTTTGTTATCATTGTCAATCCTCGAAAATAAACCTAAAACAAAATTATCTTTAGAAGTTAATTCATATTTTTTATGAGAAAATACCTCTGCATAATCATATCTGTTTAATTTTTTACCATTAATAATAGGATTTCCTTCTAAACAAACCAAATATTCTTTTTCTGATTCTACTATTATTTCTGGATTTTTATTTGTTATTAATTTTGATTTCCACTCCACTTCTGTATCTAAACTAGAAAAACCGATCATATGAAAGTCCTCGTATGCTTCAAAAACTACATTATGATTTTTATATTCTTGAACATCATTAATTTTTTCTTTTGCACCATTTATAATTGAATAGTTGTTTGTATAAATTTTTCCAATTCTTCCAGACCCATAAACAAAATAATAAAAAATAGTAAATCTGTCTTTATGGTGTTCTGCTACCACATATCCCTTTTCTCCAATATTTACACATATTCCAAAATCATTTCCATATATCCTAAAAAATCTTTTGCATTTTGGTCCTTTTTGCCAAAAATATAAATCATCAGGTTTTGATATCATTTTTTATATTAGTTGCATACAATTAATATTTTTTAATTTTTTTGTATTTTGAAATATCGATCTTTCTTCAATATATGGGGATAATCTTTCAAGTGCATCGTCCCACAAAATACGATTTCCATCAAAATCAAAAAGAGCAACAGTTATAACAAATCTCTTTTCATCTGTTGGATTGTGTGAACTATGTAATGGACCAACATTAACCAAACTTGCACTTCCTATTTCTGCTTCATACTCCAATTTTGCATCTTTTTCATAAGATACTAATATTCTTCCGTGATAATGATCGGTTGTTCTGTCTTTAGTACTAATTTTTTCCATTTCTGGAATTTCATCTTTAGAAATTTGATCCAAACTTGTACTTAAATTAAAAGTTTTATCGGAAGTCCACCATCTCATCGTACTTTCTTTTGCTCCATATTGAAATACTATTTTTGCCCAATCTTTTGATTCGGTGTTATCAGAATGTATAACTCCATCTTCTTTGGGTGGAGTATAAAAAACTTCAATCCAATAACTAGTCATCTTTAAAGAATGCAGAAGATTCAAAAATTTTGGATTATTAAGTTCTGTTAATTTTAATGTTTTGTGAAACTCAACCCATCGGTATCCATCAGTATCCAAATGTGAAAAATCAACATTTGGAATGCAATCAGACAAATTTAAAAATTTATGGTATCTATTAGTCATAAATCTAAATCTATTTTTTCTAATATTTGATAATTTGTTGGAAAATTTGTTGGAAAACTAATAACATTACGTCTTGGAACTACTTTTTCATCATAATTAATTGCTATAACACAATTGATGTGATCATCAATATTTGTAGATGTAGGATGCTCGCAACAACTATTTTGTTGTAAAATCGGTTCTTCTCTCAATTGACGTTCAATTGATGACATTCCAGCAAGTATTAATGATGCACCAAAAGTTTCTGGAGTACTAAAATTAATATTCTTTTTATCTATTGCAACCGCATCATACTCGTCTATTGGTTTTGGAGAATTTTGTCTACAAAACTTCACTACAATTTGATCTGTTTCTGGAAGATGCTGTATAATCTTAAAAAGTAAATTCATTTCTCTTTTATTTTTGATTATTTATTTCAATTATGTTGGTGCTGTATTGTTCAAATAATCACCATAAATTCTAGGAGTAGATCCATAATTAGTGATTGAATATCCTGTTCCATTGGGGGAAACAATAAAAGCATAACCATTAGACCCAGGACCACCCCCATTATTACTTGCTTGTGCTGGATTGGAAGCATCACCACCATTTCCCCCATCTCCTGCGGTAGCATTACCACCAGATCCTCCAGCACCTTTAGTTCCTCTACCAGTTTTAGTTCCAGGAGTTCCTCCAGATCCATTTCCCCCATCACAAGATTGCCCAGTCCCAGCACCTCCACCATCTCCAGATGGAAGACCAGCACCTCCGCCACCTCCACCTCCAGTGGATGTTGCACCATAACAAGGAGCTGGTGCTGGAGTACTGTTGCTTCCTCCCATTTTAATTGCCTCCTATTTTTACTTGAATGTTTTGTAAAGTATTTATTTTATCAACCACTTGGGTTGTCTGGTGGTGGTTCTTCGGGAGGAGGAGGAGTATTATCATAGTATGCATTATTTCCACCACCACCTCCACCAAAACCACAAGATATTAACCCATAATTTTCAATAGTTACTGGATAATCAATTCCAAATGCACTAGTGCCATTTCCCCCATTATTGGCACCACCACCTCCACCACCATCACCACCAGCACCAATTATTTCCCCACTAGTACCAATACGAACAAATAACATTGTCCCAGTATCCCAACCTCCAGTTCTTACTGCGACATTATTAGTAGCGGCTTTGTCAGAACCAATGGATTTATTAATACTTATACGAATTTTTTTTCCATTTGTATTTGTTGGTTTGGATTTATAACCACCTATTACAGTAGGAGTAGAATTATCATATTTGGTTTTTAAATTTATTCTGTATTCTGTATCAGTACCAAGATCTAATATAACATTCAGTGATTTTCCACGAAAAGCACCAAATCCAATTGCAGCAGTTCCTTGTGGAATTCCATCATCTAAAGGTAACTGTGAATATTCTCCAGCATACCAACTTACTCTATAAGCACCTAAACTTACTGGACCAGTATTTTGATCTCCACTTGTAGCACCAAATTCAGATCTAATATCAGAAGCTTTAATAGTTCCAGTTGGTGTAGTCATCTACTTACCTCCTTTGAGTTCCTTAATTTCCTCTTTCAGTTCTTTGATTGCTTCAATCAATAATGGGACAAGTTTATCATACTTAACTGTTAAATACTCATCACTTGCGGGAGCAGGACAAACTGCTTCTGGGAGAACTGCTTGAACTTCTTGTGCTGATACACCTGCGTGTCTTATTGATGTATCAAATCCAAGTCCCTCTCCAATCTCATTAAAGTTATATGTAAATCCACGAAGTTGAAGTACCTTATCAACCGCATTTTCAATTGGTTCAAAATTAGTTTTTAATCTTTCATCAGAAGCAAATGCAGTTATATCACCTGAACAAGACAATTCATTAGTAGATGAATTAAAAGTCAAACCAGCAGAAGCACCAAAACCAGATCCACTCCTATATTGTATTTGTCCATTATCAGTGCCAGCAGAAGGAGCAGAAGTTATATAAGTATTAATATCAACAGTACCGTTTGCTTTTAAGAATCCACTTTGAGTACCAACTTTAAATCCTGTTGCGGTCAAATATCCACTAGTATCCCAACTAGGTCCACCAGTTGATAAGTCTTCTGGAAGAACTGTTGCGTTTTTATAAATCTGTACTTCGGTAGGCATTTGAGTATCTCTCCTTTTATTGTTATTTAATCAATTTATAAAATTCTCATAATATAGGCAAGAGCATAATATGGAGGAAGGTTTTTGTCGATTCCAGATACTCCTTCAGAATTAGTTGATACAGTTCTTTGTAAATTCGCATTCCTTCCACCCGCACCCCCAACAATACTAATTTCAGCATTACTCTGGTCATCATCAATAACAAATCTTGCATTATCGCCTCCAACAGCAGGTATGGCTGTATGACTATGACCCACAACTACTGCATCTTTAGAACCACCAGTTGTTCCTACAGGATAAACAGTACCCTGTCCTGCTGCAATAATAAATCTACCTGTTAAATTTGGTGTATACTGACCACCCAAATCACCAGATTCTATTAAACTATAATTACATAATTGCCATCCAGTTGGAATAGAATCAACACTTCCAGACCACATGATAATTCCACCAACAGGAATGGTTCCATTACCACTTACAGTTGTTGCAGTTACAGTTCCTACTGTAATATCAGGAGTTCCTGAAAGTCCTGTTGCATTACCAGTTACATTACCAGTTACATTACCAGTTACATTACCAGTTACATTACCAGTAAATGTAGTTTTCCAAGCAAGACCAGTTGTTGAAGTGCTATCGGCAGTTAATATTGCATTATTTGTACCACTAACAGCAAGTATATCAGCAGTATCTGAATCAGTTCCAACAAGCAAATTACCTTTTGCGTCCCAAGCAGGATTTGTTTTGAGATTATCTCTTGGAATTACTTTCCACTCAAGACCAGAATCTTTGGTAAGATTAACAGTTAATACTTGATCGTTACCACCAACCGGAAATTTAATTCCCAAATTATCAGTTGCAGAACCAACCAAAAGTGTTCCTTTATCGCCATCCCAATCTTGATTTTGACGAAGACCACCCAATCCACCAAAAGCAATAATGAAAAAAGATAATCCAGTAGCAGGAGCCCAATTGAATATTATATCGCTACCAGAAACTGTATAATCGGTTTCTGGTTTTTGTATAACACCACCAACAGATACAAGTAAATTTGCTGAACTAATTGGAGTAAATGGTTCATTACCTGATGGAGCTTGATTTATTTTGAGTGGAAATGTTTTTCTGTTTCCATCAAATCTATTTGTTTGATTTGCATTAACATCGTCAAGATAAAGTGAAATTGAATTACCATTTGGTAAGGCGCTGTTTGAAACTGATTCTTTTACTATAAAACCAGCAGCAATATCAAGTTCAGTTTTTGTTAATGCCGCAGCAACACCAGTTGCTCTTAGCAATAATGATGGATCTGTTGCATCTTTAACTTTAAATGATCCAGCAGTTACTGATCCAGCAGTTACACTACTTTGAACACTTACAGTACTACCAAAAGTTGCAGTTCCTGGAGTAATTTCTAAACTATTTCCTGTTATTTTTCCATTAGCACTTACATTACCACTAGTATCCACAGAGAACTTATTAGCACCAGAAACCTTTAAGTTGAAGGCACCACCAATGTCCAAACTACCAGCAATTGCTGTATTTCCAGTATCACCAGCAACAGTAAAATTATAAGTGTTTGATGATATTACGGGATTGTTATTAGTACGAGCAGCATTTAATCCACCAAGGAAAGTCGCAGTACCACTCGTATCAATTTTTAATTTAGTTTCCGTGTCATTAATAGTATTGGTTGCTCTATTAAAATTCTCATTATTAAAATCCGTAAGTATTGGTTTTGCAAGTTTCCAAGAAGCACCATCACTTACATCAATACCAGCATACCAACGTTGTGGATTATTAAGGGTGCTATCCCAGGAGATTACAGAATCACCACCACCTGCGTTCGTGAGTCTTACAAATGTTCCTCTAGTTTCTGTTCCAGTATTTGATGTAGTTACAGTAATCGTTCCACCAGCACCAATTGTTAATCTATTAACTGATTGATTTTGAATTATAATTGATGAATTATTATTATGATTTAAAACAAATCCACTAGCACTTGATGATAGTTGAGTTCTACCATCAGTAGAACTAGAAGCATCAATACCAATTGTCCCATTTACAACTAGTTTACTTGATGGATTTGTAGTTCCAATACCCAAGTTTCCAGCACCAGTAAGTATCATCTTATTGGTGATACTTGCACTTGTTGCTACTTGTTCAAAAGTACCTGCATTTGAATTTGGTGTAACAAAAGTATCAAATCTAAGTTCTGCTGCTGCTAAACGAATTCTATCTGGACCAGATGAATCAACCCCATCATTTCCCTTAAATAATAAAAGTTCTGACCTTTCGGCATTTGCACCACTATAGTCATATATTCTTTCACCAATAAAGGTGTGTGTATAAGTTGTTTGGTCATCATTATAAGTTCCTCTAAATGCAATATAGTTTGATGTAGTGGAAATACCAACTCTTACATTACCATCAAATTGTGTATCACCAACAACACGAAGTTTTGTTCCTGGATTTGTAGTTCCAATACCAAGATTACCAGAAATATAAGCAGCATTTGCTACTTCTAAATTATAAAGCCTTGATATAGCAGTAGAACCAGAACCCAAATTAACTGGGTCATTAACATAAATCGCATAAGAAGTTCCACCAGTTCCAGTAAATCTTGCGGTGCCAGTAATATTAAGACCAGCAAAATTAGTATTACTTAAGGTAATTCCATTTGCAAAAACTGGAGCAGAGAGGAAAGTCACATCTTCAAATTTAGATTTTCCAGCAACATACAATTTTACAGTTGAATCAATACTTTCATTTTGATTTGTAAATGTGGTTGGGTTTCCAATTCCAAGTCTATCAACTTTAATGTCTAAAATATCAGCAGAATCACTAATTAAACCAAACCTTTTCCATTTATTATCAACATATACTTGACCGACATAACCATTAGTTGGTTTGTCTCTTAATGAAATAGCACCATCATTAGGAGAAGAAATTTCTGTAGATGATGGAGTTCCAAGACCAACAGTAATTAATTTACCTTGTGCCGCAGTTCCTTTGATGTATAGATTATTAGTATTAATACCTTCATCAGAAGTATTAGTAACTTTCTTTGTAAAGTTTACAGGACCATAGAATTGAGAACTTTGATTTCCATTTTCACCACCTTCAACAGTAATTCTTTCTTTAATGAGGACATCATCAAAAATACCACTTGATCTATTTTGGTTTTCCCCTTGTGCGTCATCACCAGTAAAAGTAATAATCGGTGCATCAATAACTTTTTCTTCACCAGTAGCAGAACTTAATTTCTTAGTACCAGAATAAAATTCACCCAAGTCGTTCATAGCACTATAAACGACTGTACCACCAGATTGTTCTCTTGCTTGTGAAGTTAATATATCATCTTCTGTAAGAGTTCTGGTTTGTTTTTGAGGCATACCAGTTGAATAGTTACCAGGACCATAACCAAGATATTCAAAAGTATGACCCGATGCTCTCAAAAATGAAGGTCTGCGAAGTTCCATAGGAAGAACTTTAATCTTCTTGACTTGAGTTCCTACTTCAGCAGTTGTTTTAAATGTACTAAATTGTCCTCTAAGAACCGTAAATGTATTTCCATTTGGAATGCTCGCAAGACGAATAATTTCAGAATTAATAAGAACATAATCACCACGATTAAATCCAGCAGCACTACTTAATACAATAGAAGTATCAATAGTTGCTATTGCAGTAGTTAATGTAGTAGTAATACCAGCATAAATGTATGAACCTCTTGATCCAAGATTTTCTTCTCCTCTGGTTAAGTTTAATGCGTTAGCACTGATAGCACCTTTAAGAAGAGTTCCTGTTGTTGACGATTTTGTTTGAGTTACAATACCAACATAAAATGTGAATGTATTGAGACCAACATTTTCTTTAACAAAGAATGAACCATCATAAATCGTATGACCACTTCCAACAACTGTGAATTTATTACCTGCAAGTAATCCGTGTGCTGGTGATGTGGTAACAGTAACAATTCCAGTTGCTACAGAACTAAACGCAAATGAAGTAATTCCAACTCCTTTTGATGATAAAACTGCTGTTGGTATTCTTCCATTTGTGTTTTGAGTATATGCAGATACACCAGCAGGATTATAAATTGTAAAAGATTTAGAGGATGGAACACTCAAAATCTTATACACACCATTTAGATTTTCTTGATTAAATCCAGAGAGTTCAATACCATCTCCAACATTATTATTGATTTCATTAACTGTTACAGTTGCTTTGGATGCTGATGCTGTATCGGGAATAGTTAATACATCATTAACAGTATAAACGCACCCTGGATCAACAATACTTACAGATTTAACTGAAGAATCTGTGTTTGGACTTACTCGTAATGAAGCATTTGTCCCAGTACCACCAGTAACATTTGACGCATAAATTGTAGTACTTCCATATCCAGAACCAGAAGCAGTAATTGATACTGATTTTAATGAATTTAATGTGTGCTCTACATCCGTAAAAACAGTAATTGTTGTTCCCGCAATTCCACTTGTAGATATTCCAGTAATTCCAAAACCAATTCTTGTATTCCTTACAAAATTATTGATTGCTTCTTTGGTGATTGATTTTTTTCTATCACCAGTAACTACTTTACCTAATGTTTTTATGTCAGCATAACTAACTGCTTCAAGTGGGTCTACACTAAAATTATCACGGTCAATTTGTGGATAAAGATTTCTTATATCCTGATTGAATGCTTTTTGTGAAATTCCATATCCAACTGTTGTTGGTGGACTTACATTTGACGCAAGAACAGTTAAATTATAAATTCCATCTTGTCCAGTTAATGCTCCTGGAATATGATTTTTGATGGTATTTACTCTGTAAATAAAATAATTTCCAGTATATTGTTCCCTTGATACTAGAGGCAATTGGTCTCTTTCTTGTCTAGTACTACGAGCATTAATTAAGTTTGTATAAGTTCCTGGATTAACTTTTACACCAGAAAGTTGATAAGTGAATTGTTTTGTGCTTGGAACTGAAAGAACTTGATATGAACCATTATAAGTTGATGTTAAACCAATACCAAGTGGGTTGTTTGTACTCTTAACTTTTTGAACTTTAACTTTATCTCCAACTATAAATCCATGTGGACGTTCTGTTGTTGCTGTTACAGTTTGAGTTCCATTTGAAACAGCACCAACTGTTGCATTTGAAATGATTTTCTCATTTCTTAAATAAGCAGGTGGTGTTGAACCAGAAAGAGTATATGTATCATCAAACGAAATTGTACTTACACCAACAGTTTTACTTTCCTGCAATACAAATCCTCCTTGTGGTGGTCTTGCATTTTCAAATTCTTTTGGAATTACATAACGAACTTTATATACTCTATCTTCAATTGAACGATTATCAACTTTACGTTTTACAAAAGTTGATGCAGTTTCACTTCCCAATGTAGTAGTTCCAAGACCAACAATTGTATTATAAATTTGATTTGTTGTAGAACCCGTAATATACCATTGACTTTGTGCTGTATCATATTGAATGGGATGTCCCAAATCACCAGGGAGTTTATCTGTTACGGAACTTACAATAGTGAGAACACCACCATTATTATTAATTCCTGCAATTGGTTGATTTGCAATTGCATCATTTAGTGAATATGCAATTTTAATTTGGTTCGAATTCAAACCTGTAGTGATTGCATAACCAACAGTATCTAAATCAATTCCATCTGGTGCTTGACTTGTATCACTAAAAACTCTTACACTTTCACCATTATAAAGTTGATGAGATGCACTTAATGTAAATGTATTGCTAGCAATATCATTTTGCGTTCCTGTTCTTGTTACAGTATAAGTTTTCTTTGCAGAAATGCCAGTTCCACTTGGAACCGACATTAAAATTGGAGATGTATAAGTTGTTTGTGCTGTTCCAACAACAACTGTAAGATTTAAATTATCATTTGCTCTTGCACCAATTCTATAACCATCAACTTGATGTGTTGGTTTAATGCTTGAAGATTTGTAGTTATAAAGATATAACTTACTTGTATTTCCAACACTTATTGTTTTTGCAACATCCAAAGACAACCAAGTAACATCATTTTCAATATCATCAATCTCTTTTGGTGGAATAATATGAGTAATATAACCAACATCATCTCTATCAAACGATTCATTTCTAAATCCAGTAGATTCAAGAGAAATCGCACCGAAGTTAGAGTTTGAGTTGGTGATGGACATATCACCACCACTTTCAGTTACAAAGTGCTTAGAAAAACCAATTGCGAAAATTGAAACACACTGAATAAATCCGTTATTTGATACTCGAATGTGTGTGCTTTCGTAATCTGGTTTATAAATCGCATTCCCATTCGTATGTAATGGTCTTTGGGGACTATTAATATCTAAAGTTGCGTTACTTTGATAAGCACCATTCTCATAAACCAAGAAAGCATTATCATCTTTTTGAAGTGAAACCCCAGTAAATTGAGCAACAACCATGGACTTAAATCCATCTGCTTTTGCTCCATCAGCCCACATTCCATTAAGACCATAAACAGAACGAATGGAACAATTGAAGACATAAGGAGATGCAGAACTTACTGTATCTGATTCAATTGTTACAATACCACTCTCATAAGCACTTGTTGCTGGGACTGCGTTTGCTGGTGCCGCAGTAGATGTATAAGTAAATGTTGTTAAACCAACAACTTCTTTTACAGTAAATGACCCATTAAATGCTGCTCCATCTACTGTAATACCAGAAATCAAAACAGGACTATCAATAGACAATCCGTGTGCTTTGTCTTCTCCTGTTAAGAAATCTTTGGTTGTTACAGTAATAACATTTTTTGGATTGGTTGTTCCATTTCCACCAAAGATTGATGAAATACCAATTGGATTTGCCTGAAGTGATCCAACAATACGGTATTCATCAGTAGAAGGTTCAAAATCATTATTGCTTGGATAGTCAAGAACTCCTCTTCCTGTTAAATCACCATATGCTCTTGCGACCTTGTAATAATACATATCAAGGTCGGTCAAATCAGTCTGTTCGTTTCCACCCAAAACAACTTTATTCACACCATCTGCATAAGCAAATGATACTAATTTGTGGTGAGAAAAGTTAGGAACAAAACGATTGTCTGTATAATCTCTAAATACTGTCTTTGTTGGGTCTCCATCTAAAAACGTAAAGATACTGAAATAACAAGTACCAGTTACATTAAAGATACTGCTATTTTCAACAGTAGTGTCCTCTGGATTTGGAACATAAAGAGGACGAATTTTTGTCTTTCTTAAATCATAACCAATAATGGATGTACCACGAGGTAAAATAACACCACCATTAATTGAGTTAAACTTATATATGTCGTTATTTGTATCTAAAATATCATAATTTGTATTTGTTCCAAACTCAGCAAGAGTTGTAGAAGTCCAAGTTGTAGCACCTGTTCTCTTCTTATAAGTAACATTAGCACCTGATGCCGTAATCGAATAACCAGGTCTATTGTCAATGTAGTGAGTTCCTGGATAAACTAGAATTGTAGTTCTATCAATCTTATCGTTATTTCTTCCGTTCTGATATGAAAATCTTGCTGCTTCAATTAATGCTCTTTGAATAGTCTTAAATGGTCTTGTTAATGAGTTGCCTTGGTTTTCAAAACTATCAGTAGCATCAAAATCTGATGGACTTACATAAAGAATATTACCTTCTGCATTCTTTAAGAAATTTTCTAATCTAGAAAGAGGCATCTTACTCGCACTATAATCTTTTATAGTTATATTTAGACACTAAAAAACCTCCCAGAAGGAGGTTCTAAAATCTATTCATCACAAGGCATATCTTGTGGATTTTCTAGTTCAACATCAAACAAACAAGGGTGTACCTCTTCGTCTATCAGATAGAAAGATGAACGGTATAAATCTTCTGGTTCAAATCTTCTTTGTAAATCTGCTTTTTTCATTAACTCTGGGTCTTCATACGAATAATGTGGTAGGTCATCAAACGTAAAAGGAACTTCATTAATAAAATACATCTTCACAATCATACTACCTTTATTATACCAGCAGTAGGCATATGTGATTTTGTATTTCATTTTAATAATTCTACATACTTGTATTTAACTCACTCAATTCACCCCGAAGTTCAGCAAGTTTTGCCATCGCAAGACACTCCACACAAGTCCAATACGTTTCACCACTAATTGGGAAGTTCTCATCCACAAAATGTGCTGCCATATCTTCGTGGAGTTCACGGAGGTCTGTAAGAGTATCTCTGTCAATAATCATATGAGTGCGGGTTGCCTAGGTCCTTACCATTCTAGCATGACTAGACCCCATTTGGGAAGGGTCTGTGCCACTTTGAAAAGTGGCACAATCAGACTAATATTGTACTCAAAACACCAGCATCACTTACAATTAAACGATATTTTGTTCCATTTGCTGATGTTAAGATTACACCCTGAGATGTATTGATGCCAACTCTTGCGTCACCAATAACATGAAGTCTTGATGTTGGATTTGTGGTTCCTATACCAACATTACCATTATAAGGTGCTAAAAGGATTGTATCATTAACATCTACATCAATATTTGGAATTCCAGAGGAATCACTTACGGTAAATATAGAACCACTGGTAAGATTATTTGTAATTGTAAATAATTGTCCAGCAGAACCTTCAAAAATTAAGGTTCCAGAATTTAAATTATCATTATGCTTAATTGTAATAACAGTTCCAATTCCTAATGTCCCAATCCCAGAAACTGGACCAGTATAAGTCAAACTAGTTGAGCCAGTTACCGTATTGGTCGAATCCTTATAGACAATTTGATTTGTAGATCCTGCTACTGGACCTGTAATACCTTGAGTACCTTGAGTTCCCTGAAGTCCTTGAGTGCCTTGAGCACCTAGACCTTGAGTACCTTGAGCACCTAGACCTTGAGTTCCTTGAGTACCCTGAAGACCTTGTGTTCCTTGAGCACCTAAACCTTGAGTACCTTGAGTACCCTGTAATCCTTGAGTTCCCTGTCTTCCTTGCAATCCTTGAAGACCTTGAGTTCCTTGAGTGCCCTGTAATCCTTGAGTTCCTTGTGTACCTTGAGTTCCCTGTAATCCTTGAAGACCCTGAGAACCTAAACCTTGAGTTCCTTGAGTGCCCTGTAATCCTTGAGTACCTTGAGTACCCTGTAATCCTTGAGTTCCTTGAGAACCTAAACCTTGAGTACCTTGAGTGCCTTGAGTACCCTGTAATCCTTGAGTTCCTTGAGTTCCCTGTAATCCTTGAGTTCCTTGAGTTCCCTGTAATCCTTGAGTTCCTTGAACACTACCAGCCAAACCTTGTAATCCTTGAGTACCTTGAGAACCTAAACCTTGAGTACCTTGAGTACCCTGTAATCCTTGAGTACCTTGAGTACCCTGTAATCCTTGAGTTCCTTGAGAACCTAAACCTTGAGTACCTTG
>Ga0209400_1000768_pt1 | contig 27837 bp, 40 predicted proteins | sample M_130807_EF_Meta_FD_187313 | JGI IMG/M metagenome (GOLD analysis project Ga0209400, IMG submission 187313) | Freshwater microbial communities from Lake Montjoie, Canada to study carbon cycling - M_130807_EF_MetaG (SPAdes) (version 2) | ecosystem: Environmental > Aquatic > Freshwater > Lake... | reverse complement strand
CAGCCGCGTGCGTGTCCGCAAAATGCCGCGTGCGTTTTTGGAGAATCCGCCATGGCCGCAAAAGGCCGCAAGCCGGTTCCAACGGCACTGAAATTGCTCAACGGCAACCCGGGCAAACGGCCAATCCGCCCCGAGCCGTCCATGCCTGCCGGAGCGCCGCCAATGCCGGCTCGGCTCAAGGCAGAACCAAACGCTGTGAAGCAGTGGAAGGCACTGGTGCCAATTCTGCTCCAGCTTGGCACGCTCACGACCGGTGACGGGGAAGCTTTGGCCACCCTGTGCGAGGTCTACGCAGCAGCTCAGGCGTGCTTGCTCGAGCTCCGAGCCGGTGGACCGGTTCTCCATACTGACCTCGGCGGGGTGAAGCCCAACCCTGCCGGCTCGCTATACCGCGGATTAGTGGCGCTCCAGGCGTCGCTAATGGGAGAGTTTGGGCTCACGCCTAGCAGCAGAACACGCCTTGGCACGAAGCAAGAGAAGCAAAAAGACGAGCTTGAGGACTTCTTCTCAGCCCACGGTGCCTGACCTGACGCCCGCCGGCCAGGCCCGGTACGAGCGGGTGGTGCATTTCTTTGAGAAGATCCTGCGCCACAGCAAGGGCGGCCAAGCCGGCCAGAACTTCAAGCTCTTGCCCTGGCAGCACGGCGTGTTCCGCGAGCTTTTCGGCCGGCTCAAGCCGGACGGCACTCGGCAGCATCGCGTTGGCTACATCGAGTTGCCGAAGAAGCAAGGCAAGTCGACCACGCTAGCCGGCGTCGCCCTGTACATGCTCCTGGCCGACAACGAGCCCGGGGCCGAGGTGTACGGCGCCGCCTCGGATCGTGAGCAGGCTGGAATCATCTACCGGGAGGCCGCGTCGATGGTGCGGGCGTCCCCTGCCCTTTCGCGCGCCCTTGAGGTGATCGACAGCCGCAAGACCATCGTTCATAAGGCGAGCAACTCGTTCTACCGGGTGCTTTCGGCCGACGCGTTTCGGGCCGAAGGGCTGAACATTCACGCGTTGCTCTTCGACGAGCTCCACGCCCAACGTGACCGCCGTCTTTGGGATGCCCTCCGCTACGGTGGTGCAGCTCGTCGGCAACCGCTGCTGCTCTCAATCACCACGGCCGGCTACGACCGCAAGAGCATTTGCTGGGAGCAACACGCCTACGCGGAGCGGTGCATTGCCGATCCGACGTTCGACCCCGCGTTCTACGGCTGCATCTACGCGGCCGGCCCCAAAGACGACTGGAAAGATCCGGCGACGTGGCACAAGGCAAACCCGTCGCTGGGCCAGACGATCACCGAGGAATCTTTTGCGGCCGACGCCCGCGAGGCTGAGCAAAGCCCGAGCAAGCTCAACGCGTTTTTGAGATACCGGCTCGACGTGTGGACCACGCAGGACGTGAGGTGGATTACTCCCGACGCGTGGGCCAGGTGCGGCGCGCCGCTACGGGACGATCTGGAAAAGCGAACGTGGTACGCAGGCCTCGACCTAGCGTCGACCACCGATCTTTCGGCGTTCGTGCTTATCAGCCAGGACGATGACGGGACGTTCGATGTCATGCCGTTCTTCTGGGTGCCGATGGAAGGGGCTCAGGCCCGCGCTCAGAAAGACCGGGTGGACTACCTCGGGTGGATTCGGGATGGGTTCATCCGAGCCACCGATGGCAACGTCACTGACTACGACGTTATCAAAAGAGACATTGTTGAACTGTGCCAGAAATACAACGTCAAACAGGTGGGTTTGGACCGATGGAACGCCACGCAGCTAGCCACGCAACTGCAAGGGGAAGGCGTGGAAGTCGTAGCGTTTGGGCAGGGGTACGGCTCAATGTCGAGCCCCTCCAAGCAGTTTGAAACGCTCGTTCTCTCCGAGAAGATGCGTCACGCGGGGCATCCGGTTCTGTCGTGGATGGCGGCCAACGTCGCTGTTCAGAGCGACCACCAGGGCAACATCAAGCCGAGTAAAGCCAAGAGCACCGAACGCATCGACGGCATCGTTTCGCTGGTCATGGCCCTCGGGAGTCACGCCACCGCCGCGAAACAGCCCGACGTAAACTGGGACATCCAATGGCTGTGACCACCGAAGACGGCGTAATCATCAACGACCGCCGAGGCGAAGACCCCTGGAAGGTCCATGAGTTCCGCTCTGCGGAATGGGCTTTTGTCGGGGCCAACAAGACGCCCTCGGGTGTCCGCGTCACGCCCGAGACGGCCCTGAAATGCTCTGCGTTCATCGGGTGCGTCCGCGTCATTTCCGAAACCTTGGCATCTTGCCCGCTCAACCTCGTCGAGGAAATGCCAAACGGCGGCAGGCGGATGGCCAAGGAACAGCCGCTGTTCTCAATCCTCGGCCGTCGCCCGAACAACTGGCAGACGCGGATGGAGTTTGTGGAGACGATGACGGCGCTATGCTGCATGTACGGAACAGCGTTCGCCCTCCGCGTGCCCGGTGCTCGAGGTGCGTACGACCAACTGGTGCCGCTCCACCCGAGCCGCATGACGGTGAAGCTCAACGACGATTACTCGCTCTCCTACGAGTACCGCCAGCCGGGCACCGAACGGCAGATCCCGTATCAGCAGAACCAGATTTTCCGCCTGCCGTTCATGTCCACAGATTCGATGACGGGGCTCCAGCCGCCGTCGATGCTCCGCGACGCCATCGGCCTGGCCCAGGCCCTCGAGCAGCACGCCGGGGCGTTCTTTGGCAACGGTGCCAAGCCGGGCGTAGTGTTCACCAACGATAACGCGATGCCGCAGGAAGCCATTGAACGTGCCCGTGAGTCGTGGGAGCGAATGCATCGTGGCGCGGATCGTGCATTCCGCACGGCGTTTTTGCCGCAAGGCACCAAGCCGGTGGAGATCGCCGCGGCAAGCAACGAGCAAGCTCAGTTCCTTGAGAGCAGGCAGTACCAAATCATCGACGTGGCGCGGTACTTCCGCGTGCCTCCGCATCTGCTCCAGGATCTGACGCGGGCCACCTACAGCAACATTGAGCAGAACGGCATCGACGCTCTCACGTACTGCATTTCGCCGTGGGCCGAACGCTGGGCCGGCGCGATTCAACGCGACCTCATCAGCCTGACGCTGCCGGAGAACTACTGTGCAGATTTCGACCTGCGTCGGCTTTCGATGGGCGATTCGGCAAGCCGGACAACCTACTACCGGGAGATGCTGAACATCGGCGCCATCACCATCGACGAAATCCGAGCCATGGAAGGGCTCAACCCGGTGGAAGAGGGCGGTGATGAACGGTTTATGCAGCTGAACATGACCACTGTCGACCGGATCATTAACCCGCCGCAGGCTGCACCGGCCGCTGACGAGTTTGCCCTGGACACTTCTGGTCCAGGTGACGAGGCCAGCGAGGCCGATGAGCCCGCGGAGTCAAGCGTTGGCCAGCCGGTCGATGACTCCGAACAGGCCGAAATGCTTCAGGAGAACGGCAATGGAACGTGAACTGCGCTGCATCAGCGTTGACGACATCCCCGAGGCCGAGCTGCTGGTGGAGACGCGGGCTGACGGCCGGCCCGCGATCCGCGGCTACGCCATCGTCTACAACCGGCTTTCGCAAGACCTCGGCGGATTCCGCGAGCGAATCATGCCAGGGGCGTTCGACAAGGTGCTCGACCGCCAGCGAGCCCGTGTCGACCTCGTGAGCTACTTCAACCACGACCCCAACATGATGCTCGGGCGGGAATCGTCGGGCACGCTTGAGGTGTTCCGCGACGATAAGGGCATTGGCTACGTGGTCACGCCCCCGGCGACCCGGGCCGATGTCATGGAGCTCATTTCCCGGCGCGACGTGAAGGGCAGTTCTTTCGCGTTCCAGGTTGCTTCCGGCGGGGAATCGTTTTCAAGCGATTCGGCCGGGCCGATCCGAGACGTTCGTGAGGCTGCCGGCCTGTACGAAATGGGGCCAGTTGTGTCGCCGGCTTACGTGCAAACCAGCGCCATGCCGGCCATTCGCTCGCTCCAGGCGTGGCAAGAGAGCCAGCGGGTGGTCGTGCCCGCTCCCGTTGAGGCTCGCTCGGTGATTCACCGGATTGCCACCATGTGGGCCGAGGTGCTGCGGAATGCCTGACGACAAGCGCGACTGCAAGAGTTGCGGCGAGCGGATGCGAACACGCACCAGCAAGCCCTACGGCGCCGAGCAACTGCGGTACATGCAGTGCAAGCGGTGCGGCAACACGTGCCGCTGCGTCGTAAAAGCCTCTTCGATTTGGCGTCGGCAACGCTGACAGCGTTGTACCGTACAACCTTCCGCCCCTCTGCGTTCTGCAAGGGGCCATGTCTCCAGCCATAGCGTGTGACTAATCGCACACGCGCGGGCCGTTCGCCCGCAACCACGGCAGGAGTCTCACATGGACCGCATGGCCGCCCTCGAGAACGAAGCAGCCGAAGTCACCGCCCGCCTCGACGCCGTTCGGGCTATCGAAGGTGACGCCGACGTGATCGCCGCCCGCGACCTCGAGCTGGAAACGCTCTGCACTCGCGCCGCCGGCATCCAGAAGGGCCTGGCGTTCGAGCGGAAGGTGGCCGAGTCGGCCGCGGCTCTCCGCAAGACGGTTGCCGTGAGCGCTCCCGCCCCGGCGGCCCCCGAGCAGCGTTCCGAGATCCGGCCCCTGCCCTACGCGCAGAAGCCGAAGTATTTCGATTCGCATGAAAACGCCTACCGCTCCGGCAAGTTCATCCAGGCCAAGTTCCTCAAGAACGAGGAAGCCCGGCAGTGGTGTGCGGAGCACGGCGTCGAGGCCCGCGCCGTTGTCGAGAGCAGCAACTCGACCGGCGGTTTCACCATGGTGGACGAGTTCTCCACGAACCTCATCCGCCTAGTCGAAACCTACGGCGTTGCCGCCCGCGTTCTCCAGCGTGAGGTGATGACCACCGACACCAAGCTGGTGCCGAAGCGGCTCACCGGAACCACGGCCAGCTGGATCGGTGAGAACACCGAAATCAGCACGACCGACCCGACCGGCACCATGGTCCAGCTGGTCGCCAAAAAGCTTGGCGTGGGCACCAAGGTTTCCAACGAGGTGCTCAACGACGCCAACGCGGTCAACGTGGCCGACTGGCTCCTGCAAGAGTTCGCCACCGCCGTGGCTCTCGCTCAGGACAACGCGACGTTCCTCGGTGACGGCACGTCAACTTACGGCGGCATGTGGGGCATCGTCCCCAAGATCGGCAACTCGGCCTACTCGGCGTCGGTCGTGACGGCGGCCAGCGGCCACACCGGAGCCACGACGCTGACCCTGGCCGACTACGAGGCGGTTCTTGCCAAGGTTCCGCGGTACGTGTTCGAGCGTGGCAACCCGGCGTGGTATTGCCACCACGCCATCTATCATCAGTCCATGCAAGTGCTCGGCCTTAGCGCCGGCGGTAACTCCATCGACACCATCAACAACGGTGCCGGCCTCCAGTACCGGTTCCTCGGCCTGCCGGTGATCCCGGTGCTCGTCATGGATTCCACCACGACTACCGACGCCAGCAAGATCAAGGTGCTGTGCGGAGACATGGGGCTCTCCTCGATCCTCGGCTCCCGTCAGGAGTTCTCGCTCCGCATGACCACCGAGCGGTACATCGAGCTCGACCTGGCCGCGTGGTACGGCACGGGCCGTTACGACATGGTTCACCACAGCCTCGGTGACACCAGCACCCCCGGCCCGGTGATCGCGCTCAAGACCGCCGCCTCCTGATCAGCACTCTCTCTAGGAGTTTTCCTCATGCATCACATTGCAGCCACGAAGACGGATACCAAGGCGGCGGCGAGCGTTGCGGCTTCCGCTACGCACAGCCACGAGATCGACACGCTGGCCTACGATTTCGCCTCCATCGACATCGTGTTCAGCCCGTTCACGGCGGCCACCGCGACCGCGGCGAGCGTGCTCAAGCTCCAGCAGAGCGACGCTTCCGGCTCCGGCCAGGCGGATGTCTCTGGCTTTGTCGGTGGAACCAGCTTCACCATCGGTGCCGGCACGACCACGGGAGCCAACAACGGCTACACCGCTCGGTTCAACGTCGACCTCCGCGGCAAGAAGCGCTACCTGACCGTCGTGGCCAGCCCCGGTAACACCGTTGGCGTGGCCACCGTCGCCCGCCTCGGCCGCGGCGAGCAGGCCCCGACCGACGCCACCAGCGGAAACGTTGTGGCGTGGGTGAGCGGCTGAACGCTTGACCACTAGTCCACAGTAACGCCCAAGAGCGGGCGGCGGGGTGCCCCCCGTCGCCCGTTTTCTTTTGGGCCACATGATGTTTGTCAAAGTCGGCGGAACAGATGTCGAGGTGCGAGTCGAGGCGGTTCTCTCAATGCCTCGGCTCTCGTTCACGGCCAACCATTTCGCGTGGGCAAAGGCCCTGATCCCCCTCGGCATCAACCCAACTATGGGCACAGGTGCGTTCTGGGGACAGGTAAACACCCGCGTGATGGAGCGGATGATCGACAAGAACGAGTATCTGCTGACCATCGACTACGACACGTTTTTCACGCGGGAGGACGTCGAGCATCTGTTTGCCCTGGCCATGACGTTTCAATGCGACGCCCTGACCGGCTTGCAGACGAAACGGGAGGACGGGCGGCCAATGCTCACGGTTCTCGGCACGCTCGACAAGCTCGAGGAGGGGGACAAGACATCGCTGCCGGCGTCGTGGTTTGCCTCGCCCGTTCAAGAGGTCGACACGGCCCATTTCGGCTGCACGGTGATTTCAACAGCGGCGCTGAAGCGATGCAAGAAACCGTGGTTCTGGAGCAAGCCAGGCCCGGACGGCAGATGGGGCGACGGGCGAACAGACGAAGACATCTGGTTTTGGCGGAATTGGCGGGAGAGCGGCAACCGGGTGTTTGTCTCGCCTCGGGTGACGCTCGGCCACGGCGAGTATGTGGCGGTGTGGCCCGGGCAAGACCTCAACAAGCCGGTGTTTCAGTGGACAACGGAGTTCGCTGAAAAGGGCGAGAAGCCGGCAGGATCGTGGAGTGCTCCATCATGACATTGGTACGCATCAGATTTCTCAGGCCCTGGCAGCGTTACGCCCAGGGCGACGTGGCTACGGTCGACGAGCGGTTTGCCGAGATCTGGATTCGGCAGCGGATCGCCGCCCCGGAGCCCCAGGAAGCCCTCGTAGAGGCCGCAGTGATGGAGCCGGCTGATGTCCGCACCGCCGACCTAACGCCCCGCAGGAGGCAACGTCGATGAAATGGCGCTCCCTAACGCGTTCCATCCAGCCGGCCGTCGAGCCGGTGAGCCTGCTCGAGGTCAAACAGCACCTCCGCGTCGATCACGAAACCGACGATTCCTACATCGCCGCGCTGATCACGGCCGCCCGCGAGTGGGCCGAGGTCTACCTCGACCGCACGCTCGTCACGACCCAATGGACGATGCGGATGGATTCGTTCCCGACAATGGCTCGCCAGCTGAGCGAGGCGTACCAGGACCGGACGTTCATTGCGACTCAGCTCAACGTCCGGGCCGACATCTTTCCGCCCGACATCGAGCTTCCCCGCCCGCCGATGTCGACGAGCAACACGACCGCCACGATTTCCTACCTGACCGACACCGGCACCAGGACAACGATGCCGACAGATCAGTACCGGGTGGACAGCGATTCCACCCCGGGCGTCGTTCGGCCGCTCTACGCCGGCACGTGGCCGGCTCACCGTGTCGATCAAAACAGCGTGGTGATCACGTGGTACGCGGGGTACGGCGATTCCGGCCAGAGCGTTCCGCGGCAGATCCGCCACGCCATCATGATGCTCGTCGGCGTGTGGTACGAGGTCCGTTCGGGCACGATGAACGGAACCTACGCCGAGCCCCCGTACAGCATCAAAACGCTGCTCGATTCCTGCCGATGGGGCGGATACCAGTGAGGTGAGCCATGCCGATTGATCCGGGCAAGTTCTGGGCACGCGTGACGCTGGAAACGCCCACGGCCACGGCCAATAGCCTTGGCGAGCCGGTGTTGACCTGGTCGACGTTTGCCACGGTGTGGGCCAACGTGGAACCGCTCAGCGCCCGCGAGGCGATCCACTACGGCGAGGTCATGGGGATCATGACGCACAAGGTAACGATGCGTTACCTCGACGGGCTGACTTCGGCCATGCGCGTCGACTACAAAGGCCGGAAGCTGGAGATTGGGCAGATCAACGAGCGGGAAAGGCTCTTCTACCATGAGCTCATCGCCACCGAGCGGAGAACGGACGCATGAGCCTTGCCGCAGAGTTTCCAGAGCTTCTGATCTACGGACTGCTGACAGCAAACGCCAGCGTTTCCGCAATCGTGGGAACAAAAGTGTTCCCTGGCTTAGCACCGATGGGCACGGCTCTGCCGATTGTGATCTATCAACGGACCTCAAGCGACAGGGTTCACTCCATCACCGGCCCAGTCGGTGTTCCGGTTGTCACCATTCAAGTGACGAGCTGGGGGACAAGCTACGAGAACGGAAAGCAGCTGTCCCGTGCAATCCGATTGGCACTGGACGGTTATTCTGGAACGTCTGATGGCGTGACCGTGCAAAGAGTCACGCTCACGTCCGATTCGGATGTGTTTCAGATGCCTCAAGACGAGCAAATGGTGCCGTATTACGGCGTGTCGCAAAACTACGAGTTCCGTGTTGTGGAGACCGTATGAGCGACAATTTCCTTCAGTTTGATTTGAGCGTTGGCGATCACGCTCCGGTTGAGTTTGATTTCTCGCAGATCCGGGTTTTGCAGGATCGTTTGCGCGAGTTCCCTGACAACATTTGCCGCAAAGAAAGCATGCTTGCGGTTCGACGGGCAGGCAAGGTGGGGCGCATAGCCCTTGAAGCGCGAGTGCGTCAGATTGGCAGAAAGACAGGCAATCTGCTCCGCGCCGTTGCGATGAAGACCAAGTACTACAAAAAATCACGGTTGCCTGTGGCGGTGGCTGTGATCGGATACAGAAGAAGCGGGACAGGTGACAGCAAGAAAGTTCCAGGCGGCCAAATCCGAATAGGAAATGACCGGGCGTTTCATTCCCACCTTGTGGAGTTTGGGACGAAACGGAGATTTCCCGGGAAAAGTCGCAAAATCGCCCGTGAACGGATCACGGCAAATGGGCGTACGACCACCAAATACACGCGAGTCAAAGAGCAGGCCAACGCCAGTTCTGTGGTTATGTCTTCGTGGAACACGGGCGGCCCTTTTGGAACAACCAAAACGGGCACCCACCCGCGGTATCCGTTTGCGTTCATTGCTCGAGTCGACCCAAACAAGGGGCTGGGGGCTATGCCGGCTTTTCACCCAGTGAAACGAGCGTTTGACTCCTCTTCGGCAATCATGGGGCGAGTGCTTCACGAAGCGATGGAAGACGCCATTGTGAGGGCAACCAAGAAGCTCACGAAGAAGCCTGGATAACTGCAAGTCTGCCGGGGGTGAGCCATACGGTGGGGGTTGGCGGAAGTGCCGCCGCAACCCATCGGAGAGCGCCTCATGGCAGCAGATTCGCAGGGCAATTCGTTCGTGTTTGCCGGTACGACCTACACGGCGACAAACGTCCAGATTTCGGGTTCCACCAACGAGCTTGACGGCTCGCACATCGGTCAGGCCTCCGGCTCCAAGCGGCTCCTCCAGGCGGCCGCGCTCCAAGAGTCGGACGAGATCACCCTCGATTACTTCGGCTCGGCCCTTGTTGCTCGAGGCACGACCGGCACGCTGACCATCGGCAGCTACACGGGGACCGCCACGTGCTATTCGTCCAGCCTGACCTATGCCGTAGGCGAATTGGTCAAGGGCAACGCCACGTTCAAGTGCTCCTGATGAGGAGCGGTTATGCCATTCCATTCGCAGGGCACAACCGTCACGTGGGGCAGCGTTACGCTCGGTGAGGTTACGACCGTTTCGGTGGACGGGCTGTCTGCCGATTCAGTGGAAACGACCTCCCGCACTTCTTTAAGCCGCGTCAAGTCGTTCCGCCCGGGGGACGTTGACTACGGCACGGTGTCGCTGACTCTCCGCGGCACCAACGGCATGTCGACCACCAACGTTGGCGCCACTGCTACGCTGACGATCAGTGGCCCCGGTGTGTCGTGGACGCTGACGCCCGCGATGTATCAGGGGCTCGGGTGGAGCGCCGGCGTGGGCGAGCTCCAGGCCTACAACCTCACATTCAAGGTGGGCTGATGTCATTGACCAAAGACGCGATCCTCGCGGCCGACGACGGGAAGTTGCTCAAGGTGGCCGTGCCGGAATGGGGCGGGGATGTCTACATCCGCGTCATGACCGTGGGCGAGCGCGACGCCTACGAGCTCGAGTACCAGCGGAAAAAGACCACCGGAATGGATGACTTCCGTTCCAAGTTCCTGGCCAAGTGCCTCTGCGATGAGCGAGGCCAGCGGATCTTTGGCAACGGTGACGTTGAGCAGCTGGCAGCCAAGAGCGCCAAGGTGGTTCATCGCCTCTGGGAAGCGGCGATGAAGCACAACGACCTTGACGAATCGAAGATCGAGGAACTGGCAAAAAACTGAAAGCCCGTCCAGACCGGGTGTTTTTGTTTCGTCTGGCCGGGCATCTTGGAAAGACCCTGAAAGAGCTTGGAGAGATGGAGCTCGACGAGTTTCGCGAGTGGTGGGCCTACTGCCGATTCGTGGAGCCGTTTGGGCGGGAATGGCATCAAGCAGGGACGCTGGCCGCGGCGGCTGTCGCTCCCTACTGCACACGCGGCAGGGTGCCGAAGCCGGAAGACTTCATGCCGATTGAGTCTCCACCGCAGACGATGGCCGAGATCGAGGCCGAACTGGCAAAGCTGAAACGGTCGTGACGCATGGCAACAATTGGCCTCGGATTTGTGCTCTCGGCAAACGCCACAAAACTGGCGAGTGGCGCCAATTCGGCCGCGGCTGCGCTGTCCAAGATTGGCGATGCTGCCAAGCGAACGTCGCGCGATGTGTCGGACCTAAAAACCATCGAGCTTGGCAAGTTGCTTGGCGGCGGGATCGCCGCTGTCGGCAACACGCTGGCCAACCTCGGTAGTTCAATGGGCTCCTACGCGATTGGCGTGGCCAACGCAGCCGACGCCACCAACGACCTGGCTCAGCGGACTGGCATAGGCGTGGAGGCTCTCCAGTCGCTCCAGGTGGCCGCAAAGCTGGGGGGCGTTGACGACGCCACGGCAGCGTTTCAAAAGATGGGCGTTGCCATCGGAAAGGCCATTGAAAACGGCGACGCTTCCGACTTTGAGAAGATCGGCTTGAACTTCCAAGAGCTTGCCGTGATGGCCCCGGAAGACCAATTCCGGGCAATCGCCGCGGCCATTTCTGCCGTCCCCGGCGAAGCAAGCCGCGCCGCTGCGGCTGTGGCCATTTTCGGCAAGAGCGGTGCCGAGCTGCTGCCGTTCCTTGCCAACCTCGACGGCGTCGAGGAACGAGCCCGGCGGCTCGGCGTGGTGCTCTCCGAGAAGCAAATCGGCAACATCGGCGGCATGAACGACGCCCTCGACCTTGCCCGCAAGTCGTTCGACGGCATCACCGGCCAGGTGGTGGCCAACCTTGCCCCGGCCGTCACGTCGATGGTGGAAGAGTTCCTGGCGTTTGTCGAGGCGTTTGGCGGTGAAGGCGGATCGGGGCTGGCCAACGCCGTGACGGCGGCGCTGTTCGACGGCGCCCAGATGCTGGCTGAGGTGTTTGACCGGTTCTCCGCCCAATTTGCGGATTGGCTCGGGAGCTTTGAAACGTTCGGCTTGGCTCTCACGACAACCGCCGAAACATTCTCGGTGATCGGCAACGTCATTACGGCGGTAGCCGAAACGCTCCGCGGGGTGTTCAACGTCTTTGAAGCCGTAGGCAATACGCTCATCGGAAGCCTCGGCATGGCGGTGGAGCACCTCGGGTGGGCGTTTGGCAACGACAAAGCCGAGGCGTTTGGCAAAGAGCTTGCCGACTCGGCCGCGGCTCAGTTGCGAAAGAACGTCGACCAGGCCGGCGAAGCCTTTGGCAATGCTGGGGGCGCAGCGGCTGCTGCGTTTTCGGACGCCGAAGCAGGAGCGGCCGGTGGCCCCGGCGCCGCTGCTCGAGGTGTCGCTGCGGCCCGCGCTCGGTTTGCGGAGAAAGACGATCCCGCGGCCAAGGCCAAGCGGGATGCAGAGGCCAAGCTTGAACGCCAGCAGGCCTTGCTCAAAAAGAAGATGGACGACGCGTTGGTGAAGGTGAAGGCCGACCAGGCCCAGCGAGAAAAGGCCGCCGAGGCTGCCAAGAAAAAGGCCCTCAAGGACGAGGCCAAGATGCAGGAGCGGGTGAGCAACGCCGGTAAGTTCCGCGGTGCCAACGCCGCAATGCTCGACAAGAAATCCAGCGCCGCCCTTCAGGCCAACGACATCCGCACAAGCGAGGGCATCTCCCAATACCTCGCTCTGGCCACGGGCCGGGAAGATCCGGCCGTGGAGGAGTACCGCAAGCAACACGCCACGCTGATGCAGCTGCTGGCCGAGCAGCGAGCCCAGCGGACGGCGAACGCCGAAATCCTCGGAGCCGGCGCAGCATGAGCGTTATCAGCACCACTGAAAAAGCCGACGTGAGTGCCAGCCGCAAGTTTGGCGAGGCGCCGGTGTTTACCCGTTCGTGGATTGTCGAGGTCGACGACCCGACAACGCCGCAGACGCTCATCAGCCAGGCCCCCGGCGTTGTGTTCCTCGATAGCCACCCCGAGGCCGGCTATTCCCGGGCCATCGACGTGCGGGTGGAGAACTACAGCGGCTCGAGGTGGCACTACCTCGTGACGTGGCAGTACGAGGTGCCCAAGGTCCAGAACACCACGCAAAACCCGCTCAGCCGGCCGGACGTGTGGAAGTTCACTACGGGCGGGATGAGCATCCCCGCCCTCTGGTACTACAACTCCAGCAACCAGCGGAAGACGCTGGTAAACACGGCCGGCGATTTCTTTGAGGGGGCGATGACCGACCTTTCAACGTTGTCGGCCCACATCAGCGGCAACCGCTCGACGTTCAATTACGCCGTGGCCACGGCGGTGACAAACACGCTCAACGACGCCGCCTACATCGGCGGGGCTCAATACTGCTGGAAATGCGACGGCATCAGCGGCGAGCCTGCGGTGGAGGTGGTCAACGAGCAGGAGATCCGTTACTGGAAGGTCGAGGTGTCGCTCACGTACCGGCCGGACGGCTGGCCGATGCTGCTACCGAACGTCGGCTGGAACTACGTCAGCGGCGGCCAGAAAAAGCGAGTGTATGTTTACGACCCAGACACGGGCGACAAGATCGCCTCGGCCAATCCGCAGCCGCTCAACTCCGATGGCTCCCTGGCCACGTCCTACGTGGGCGAATCCAACCCGCCCGATATTCTCACGCGTCGCGTCCATGCGGCAGTGAACTTTGGCTCCTATTTCGGCTATCCGACTTTCTGAGGACAGACCATGCCAGACATCAACTACTCGGTGAGCGTGAACGCCAGCAAGGGGCCGCTAACGCAGATGTTTGCGGCCTCGGGCGTGACGGCTGACATGGCCGCCACCGGGCTCTACGCGGTAAGCCTGACGCTCGGCACAGCCGTCACGACGGTTTCCACGGCCTCGCTCTCAAGCGTGGGGGTGTGTGTGGCCCGGGCGCTCTCCACGTCCACCGTTTCCACGCAGACGGTGTCCTTTGGCCGCTACGCGGGCGGCACGCTCTATGAGTCCATGACGCTGCGTCCTGGCGAAGCGGCCGTCTTGCGGCTCGCTGCGGGCTCCTACGCGGCCAAGGCGTCGGCTGAAGGGCTGCCGCTCCTGCTCCAGATCCTTGAGGGCTGACGCATGGGCGAGGGTGCCGGCAGCGATTACGTGCGGTTCTCGCGTTCTGCTGGCCAGCGGATCGCCAAGGCCGTCATTGCCGTTGAGAACGGCAGCAGGGACCAGGACGCAATCACGTTCCGCCCTGCCCTCGGCGTGCCGGCCAAGGTGTTTCGGATGGGAACGTACGGCACCAACTCGTGGGCTGTCGACACGTCACAAACGATCACGTTCCTGAGCTCCACCAACACGGCCACGGTCTACAACGTCTTCGGGGCGCTGCCCACGGCGGCGAGCTCAAGGCAAGTGGCTTTCGCCAAAGACGGCACAGCGTGGTATCTGCTCCAGGCCCGTTGCCCGTGAGGTGATGCGATGGCTTTCGGACTGGGGATTCCTTGTGGAGCGTGTGGATGCACTGAAAACCCATGCCCTCCATTTGATTACACAGCCATAGGCTACAACGAAGCCAATAACAGCACATGGCTGGCGCAGTCGTTCGTTGTCCCAGCCGGAGGTATCACGCTGACTTCGGCAACGCTTAGCATTGCCGGCTACGACCCTTTGGCGGGAACGCTTCCTCCCGGTTCGTACGCAAATTATCCGCGTTCAAGAATCTACGGCAACGAGGACGGAACAGGTGTATATGCCGGCAATGTGAGACCGGCTGTTGGTTCTCTTGCAACCCTCACTGCGCCCGCTATTGGCTCGTTGGGGAACGCTACATGGACGTTTACGCACTCTGGGTATTCGCTTACTGCCGGTTTGCGTTACTGGATAAGTCTCGAAAAGAATGGCTATTGGAATTACTACCAAAGTTCCATAACGCCGCCGTTTGTTGGTCTTCCAGACGGATATTGCGAAGGACCAGGAATATCGTTTACGACAACCGCCGGCGCGGTGTGGGTGTTTGCTACCACGTATTCCGAAACTCCATTCCTTTTAACTGTCAATTGACATGCCTGTACGACGCGCAAAAACGTCCGTAAATGCACAAGGCTTTCGTTGCGTGTCGTGCGAGTGTGGCTACTCGCCTACCGACCCTCAAGCAATGTCCCTGCACGATTGTTCTTTGGCGCCAAGAAAACCCTGCGGTCCCGGCTGCCAACTCCGCCGCTCGCTGGCATGGTGGGGCATCCGCGACAACGGTTCCTGCGGCTGCGACTCCTATGCGGCACAGATGGACGCATGGGGCCAAGACTGCTGGGCGCACCTTGAGGAGATCGTGGAACACCTCCGCGGCGCCGCCGCAGCCAAGGGCCTGCCGTTCCTTGCTACGGCCGCGAGAATCATGGTTGCCCGAGCCATCGACGCTGCAAAACAGGAGCAAGCCCATGGCCAAAAAGCCGAGGCCGAAGCCAGAGCGTCGGACGTGGGACGGGCTTAACGACGACGACGTGACGGGCGCCGACGAGGCCGAGGATGCCATGCCGATTGAGTTCGGGCGCAAGACCAAGGAACCAAAGCGTGGCAAAGACAAAGACAAACCGGGCGGCAAGTAGCTCCCTGGCCGACGCGATCCGCGCTAACGTCCCGCCCCCGCCACGGCGCACGCTCCCCTGGCACGAACGAATCCCGGCCGACGTGCTGGCCGAGCTCGAGCAAGTGAAGCGGGAGCACCGGGCCGGCAAGCTCCCCGGCACTCGCGTGGCGTTAGCCATGACCATCTCCGAGCAGCTGCGGCTCCGCGGCCTGTCCGAAGTAGGCCTGCAAGGAGTTTCTGCATGGCTCAGAAAAAGCTGATCGACGCCGTCCGCGAGGGTGCCGCCGAGCAGGACAACCTCGACCGCGACGCAGAGTTAGCCCGGCTTCGTGCCGAGGCCGCCGGGCTCCGCAGTAAGTACAAGGCCGCTCTGAGCCGCATAGACGCCGAGCGGGCTCGGGCCGACGCGATGGCAGGCCTCCGCGGGATCGCCCCGCATAGGGCACGCCAGAGGCCCGGCAAGGCAAGACGGCACGCCGCCACGATGGTCGTGCTTCTCTCTGACTGGCACGTCGAGGAACGCGTCGACCCGGCCACCGTGAACGGCCTCAACGACTACAGCCTTGAGGTGGCCGACCAGCGGATCGCTGAGCTTGGCGAGCGGCTCGCCGTCATGCTCGAGCACGAACGCAGGTTGGCGGATATCCGCCGTGTGGTGGTCTGGCTTGGTGGTGATTTCCTCAGCGGCCACATCCACGACGACACTGCCGAACTCGCTCAGCTGGCCCCCCTCGCGGCCACCCGCTGGGCCGGGGAGCGAATCCGGGGATTCCTCGACGCCGTCGCCGGCCAGGCCGACGAGGTGATCGTTGCGACCAATTCGGGCAACCACGGCCGCAGCACAGAAAAGCTCCGCATCGGCACCGAGATGGAGCATTCGTTTGAGCAGCACCTCTACCTGACGCTGGCCGCGGCTGAGACGAAACCAAACGTCCGCTGGCACGTCGGCACCGGCTATCTCAACGTGCTCGACCTCGATGGATTTCGCGTCCGGTTCCACCACGGGCATGCGGTGAAGTTCCAAGGCGGGATCGGCGGCATCCACGTGCCGCTCAACAAGAGCATTGCCGCGTGGGATGCCACGCTCCGCGCCGATCTCACGTGCCTCGGACACTGGCACCAGTTCTCTTGGGGCCGATCCGGTCGCTACGTCAGCAACGGCTCGGTGATTGGACACTCGGCCTACGCTGTCCGAATCAAAGCCGCCTACGAGCCCCCGTGCCAGGCGTGCGTGGTGATCGACCATGAGCGGCATGAGACGACCAAGGCTTTCCCCCTGTTCTGCGACCGCGACCTGAGGAAGAAATGAGCGACGGGACTACTGCCAAGTTTGGCACCGGTGCGGTTCGTAGCGACGCTGTCGAGTCGTTTCGCTACGACCTTGTTTCGCCAATCGGTCTTCGTGAAATAGCCCGAGCCTGTGCAGAAGGGGCCGAGAAGTACGGCGACTGGAACTGGGAAAAGGGCATGCCGGTTCACGACCTTTTGAACCATGCAATTGCCCACATCTATCAGTTCCTTTCCGGCGACCGCAGGGAGCCGCACCTCGGCCACGCGGCGTGGAATGTGTTGGCCGCAATCCACTCAGACGAGCTGTGGCCGCACCTCAACGAAGCCACGCTCCGCGGGCCAGGATGTGTTCCGCCCTTGCAGGAGAAGCAGCCATGCCCGAGCTCCAGCCCCTCACCGCTGACGACCTCGTGCGGATCGAGCATCGAGCGCGTCGATTTCAGGGAGCGTGGACCGGCACCAGCGGCACGCTCGCAGCCGACGTGATGCGATTGCTTGCGGAGCGAGGTAGGTTGCTCTGCGTGATCGCCCACATGGAAAACAGCAGACCGCTCCCCGACAAATAGCCTGGCGTTTTCTCCCTTTCCGCCGGCCGCGCCGCCTCCACCGTCTCCTCCCGGTGGGGGCGGTTGCGTTTAGCTGGCCAGCCAGCGCAGCAGCAGGGCCACAGGAATCGTCACTGGAAGCCACGCGATGATCTGACGGGCCGTCATGGCTTGGTCTTCCTCGGTCGCCCTATTCCCGGCGTTGCCACGATCCTGGCAACATCCCGCCGGTGGACGAACACGGTGCCGTCGATCTCCACGCTCGGGACCGTGCCGGCCGCGATCAGCCGGTAGGCCAGGGCGCGGCTGACGCCGGCGAGCGTGGCCGCGGTGGACGGCCGGACGTAGTCGGTGGTGTTGATGCGAGGTGTCATTGGGCCTGCCTCCGCAGCCGCTTGATTGCCGGGCAGGCATCGTCCCAGCCGATTACGTCGCGGATCGCTCGGACGGTCGCCTTGGCAGACATGATGAGCCCTTTGCCGCAGGCATCGGGGCCGCTCGGGTGCGCGTAGTGCTCGGCGTCGTCAAGCAGTTCGGCAAGGTGCGGATCGTCGGCCGATACGACCGCATGCGAGCGGCACTTGCCCAAGTCGGCCGGGGTGTCGAGGGCTCGATCAAGGTGATCGGTGTAGAAGTAGGCTGGCACGCGGATTTTCTTGGATGCGGTCGTTGTCATCGTGTGCTCGTTTCTGTTGATGATTCGGGGTGGAAGTGGCTTTGCGCTTTTTCGCCGCATTTGGCATCGAGGCAGCGTGTCTATCTCGTGTTGAGTTGGCTCTCGGTGTTCGCATGTCAAAGAGTCCCACACCTCGGGCCCGTCAAATCCGCGGCGAAGATACTGCCCTGCCATCGTCGTTTCCTTGGTGTGGCCCGCCCGGCGAAGCGCCGGGCGGGTGGGGCGGGTCATCGGTCAACCGCTTCTATCATCGGACCTGCGGGGACGCACATTGTTGAAGGTCGGGAAAACCGAGAATGGCATCCAGAAAAAAAGCGCCGGGCGTTTTCGATAAACACTCCATCGTCCTCGATTCTGTCGCCCATCGCGCACGCCGCCCACAACAAATACCGCGCACCGTCCTTGTGCTTCGACAGGCAACGAAGCAATTCGCGAAAGGCTTTCATTGGCAAGCGATACCGCTCTGGCCCGCAAAGCCAGGCAAGCGCGCCTTCAAAAGTCGGACTGATTCCTGAAGAATCATGGCACTCACGAAAAAACGTGATAAACGCTTCGGTCGTTGAGTCGACGTATTTGTCTCTTTTGTTTTTCATTCTCCTGTCCCTTCGTGATCCACATCGGCCATTGTTTCAATCCACACTCGAGCCCCACACGGCAGAGGATTGTCGGGCGAGTAAATAACTCGGCACGGCCCGTGAATGACAACAGACTCGGCGTAGGTGTTTGCCCCCCTACTTTTTACGGTCAACACGGGGTTCCTTTCTCCGGTCTGGGCGTTCCGGCGGATGACGTGATTGTTGACATGAATAATTGTCTTGGGCATCGGCTGGCTCCGTTGCGATCAGTCACGGGCAAAGGAAGACACCAGAATATAGAACGCTGGAAAGCTGAACGACTCCGGTGATGCCACCACGCCCGGCGGGCACCATCTGGACACCGACTTTCCAGCGTTTGTCGGAACCCGCTGCATCTGGTATCCGCGATCCCGCAGAGCCTTTGCGGCCTTTCGCCCAGAACGACGGATAAAATCCTCTCGCTCCATATCGCGGCGAGTCATCCCAACCGCGGCAAGCGCTCTGTCAGTGGCGTTCATCTGTTCGTTTCCTTGGTGGTGTCGTGCTCGTCTGGTGTCAGTATAGACGATCGTCCATTGTGGTCAAGTGGGGTGAGGAAAGATTTTTTTGGGGGCGGTTTTCCGCGGGGAAACTGCCTATTCCGCCTCCGGCACGAACTCGGCGTCTGGTCCGCCCAGCTGCGGCAACCGGCTCACGGCAGTCTCTGCCGGCCGCACGATGGATGGATCAAGGTAGACCGCGGTCGTCCGCGGGTTGCTGTGACCGAGGTGGTCCGAGGCGTTGCCGCCAGCAGCTGCTAGGTACGAAGCCGAGCTCTTGCGGATTGAGTGCAGGCCCCGCACCTGGACGCCGGCCCGCTTGCGGAGCAGATCCCACGATGCGTAGAGCGAGTGAGGTTTGCCCGGGTAACGCCAGACCAGATCGCCCGGGGCACCGCGATGCAGCTTCAGTTGATCGGCCACGCTCTGGCTGATAGCCCGCACTATGTCACGGGATCGCCCCTTGCGGGTTTCCGCGAGGAACGTGACCTGGAGCCCCTCGAGGTCGACCTCGGACCAGCGAAGGCTCATCAAAGCCCCTCGGCGTTCGCCGGTCTCAAACGCTACGCGGATTAGCGTTCCCCAAAACCACGCCACGGGCAAGTCGCCGTACATCCGCCGTTTGCCGGTCGACGCCGCAGCCATGAGGGCCTGCATTGAGTCAACCGTTGCGGCCTTGGGCGTGCGGTGGACCAAATGTGTCCGGGGCAGGCTCGGGAACTGTTCCACAAGCCGTTTCTTGGCGGCAAAGGTCCACAGGGCGCAGATCTGCGCCTTGTCTTTGGCGACCGTGTTCGGCGAAATCGTTTTGCCACCACGTTTCGTTGACGTGTTGCGAAAAGCCAGAAACCGCGACACGGCGAGATCGTCAAAATCGGAAGTCAGCGGTTCCCGTCCAAGAAACCGCATCCAGTGGTCGATGGTGTTTGTGTAGATCACCACGCTGCGTGGTGTGAGCTGGTGAAGCGGTGCGTACCGCTCCACCAGCAGCTCCCTGACAGTCATGATCGTGTCCCCTGCTTAGCAAGTCGTGCGCGATTCCGCCCCGTGATGCCACGGGAACACGGCTCCTCCGCGCGACCGACAACAGAAGAAGCTAGCAGGGGTGTACACTTGTACTCCCATGCCCTCCGCTCCAAATTGGCCGGTTACGGGGACTGTACGCAGCCGCCGACCGGCCCATCCGAGGCACTCCGTTGCACATCTGTGCAGCGGGGTTAGCATGGGGGGATGGTCGTGGCTATCGAAGACACACAGGGCAGGGTTCTTGTATCGGTGCGTGAAGCAGCCGAGAAGTACCCGTGTTCGATGTCGTACATCCGCAAGCTGATCCGCACCGGCCGCTTGTTTTCCAAGAAAGTGCACGACCGAGCCAGCGTCGTTGACCTGGCAGAAGTGCTCGACATCGCCGAACGCAACGCCACAGGGCGAGAACAAAAGCGTTCCGAGCGGTTCTCTGCCAACTGATTTCTAGCCATTTATAGGCCTGAAATCGTTCTTTCCAGCGTCCTGGTGAATACCCCTTGACGATTGGTTCCGACGCTGCCTATGCTTCGCCCCACTGGTTCCGACATAGGAACCAGACGGTGCTTGAGGCTATCCCCTGACTCTCAGGAAGTTTCAAGCCAGCCTTGCCAATGAGGCTGCGATTGAAGGGGACACCTTGTTTTGCTAGCGGTGCTTGCATGGCCGCACGACCGGAATATCCTGCCTAGACAGAACTGAACGCCTGTTCACCAACCCGTTCGGAGGAGGAACGAGATGGACGCACACAAGAACGAGTACGAAGCCGCCGTCGCCGGCATGGCCGACATCTACGGCCGGCCGCTGCCAGAGCGGGGCGAGGCTGTCCGCGGCGTCAGTGCCGGCAAGAGGTGGAGCGGCACCTGCGTCCACTCTGACCAGTTCCGGCTGATCGTGGAGATCGACACCGAGTCGTTTGTGACGGTCCCCACGTCAGACCTCGAGCTTGATTGACGCCCGGCGCACGCTGCACGTGATGAGAGGACCGGCTGGCGGCAGGAGGCCGCAGGCCGGAAGGAGTGGTGCGGAGCACCAGTAGCAAGGACGCAACAACCACCCCGCCGAGCAGGACGCGAAGCGGGTTTTCTTGATTCCAGAAACCGGAAAAAGGGGGAGACGATGACAACAGGACTGACCACGACCGAGCCGCGGGGCCTCACGCTCCACACGGTCGACGAGGGGATGAAGTTCGGGAAGCTGCTGGCGTCTAGCCAGTTCGCGCCAAAGGATTTCAAGGGCCGGCCCGAAGACTGCCTGCTGGCAATCCAGCACGGGGCTGAGATCGGCCTCGGGCCGATGCAGTCGGTGCAGTCGATTGCCGTGATCAACGGCCGGCCGGCTGTGTGGGGCGATGCTGCCCTGGCACTTGTGATGGGCAGCTCGGTGTGCGAGTACGTGCGGGAGCGCGTCGAGGGCGAGAACGACCAGGCCGTGGCGACCTGCGAGGCCAAGCGGCGTGGCTACCCCACGGCAACGGTCGTGCAGTTCAGCGTGGCCGACGCAAAACGTGCCGGCCTGTGGGCGAAGCCCGGCCCATGGACGCAGTACCCCCGCCGCATGCTCCAGCTGCGGGCCCGCGGATTTGCCCTCAGGGACGGCTTCCCTGACGTGCTCAAGGGGCTGATCTGCAGTGAAGAGGCACAGGACTACCCTGCCGATGTCGTGGCCCCCGTGGCACCACAGAAGCCCGAGCAGCCGCGTCTCGAGTCGAAGCCCGTGGCGGCCGACGACCGGCTCGGCAAGGCGCGGCTGGCGATCAACTCGGCCTCGACCATCAAGCAGCTCGACCAGATCGCCAGGGCGATCAACGAGCGTCACGCCGAAGGCGTTTTCTCGGCGGCGAACGTCGACGAGCTGCTGAGCCTGGCCAACGGCAAGGCCGAACTGCTCCGCGGCGATGCATGGGAGGAGCAGCTCCATGTCGAAGCCTGACCAAGATCCCGCCAACGGCCCGTGGCGGCACTACATGGAGGACCAGGCCGAGCAGGACCGTAAGGCCAAGTTCATCCGAGACGAGGAGTTTGGGTGCTTTGCCCATGAGCGTGATTGGGAGTTTGCACAACTCCAGCAGATTTACGGCAAAGACAAAAAGCTGGCTGAGCTCGTCACAGCAGCGTTCTACGTCGGCAGGGCGAGCGCAAACCGGGAGCGGCCACACGCTCGGCGGATGGTGAGCGAGGCGTTGAACGCCTGCCACCTTCGCTACCAGAAAGCGGCGGCAGAGGCGTTCAGCGTGATCATGCAATCAAGGGGGGCGGAATGAACATTCCAGACGGGTGGCACTACGTGCCGCACGGCTCGCCAGAGCCGGTGCAGACGGTTGCTCCGATGATCGGCGGGCCGGCTGACGGCTCATACACCGACATCGGCAGCGTCGAGGAGTTGCCTGACCACCTCAAGGTGCTAGGCGAGCAGCACGTTCACTACTACGCCCTTGAGAACCGCGGCTGCTACGGGCTGACCGGCTACGCGTCGCTCTGGGTCTACGTGTTCGTCATGTCGGAGCGGAGGGCCCAAAAGTGATTGTGCATCTAGACAACAGCATTGATGGATACCGCCAGTTCATCGCCATCAAGCAGCTCCCGCGGTACGAGATTCACGGGCGAATGGCTGTAGTGCCAGACGAGTACGCCTCGCTGCTCGGGATTCACACCGAAGAGCCGGCCGCTGTGGGATACCGGGCAAAATCCGGCCTGTTCGACTACCAGCGGGACATCGTGCGGACGGCGATTCAAAAGCGGAAGTTTGCGATCTTCGCAGACTGCGGGCTTGGGAAAACGCTAATGCTTCTGGAGTTCGCTCGCCACGTGCGGAAGGCGTGTCCAGACAAGCCGACGCTGATCGTCTGCCCGTTGATGGTCGTCGGCCAGACGGTTGCCGAGGCGGCCAAGTTCTACGGCAGCAAGCTGCCCGTCGAACAGGTTGCCGCAAAAGACCTCGCCGAGTGGCTCACGAAGCCAGGCGGACGGCTCGGAATCACCAACTACGACGCTCTCCGCGACGACACGCCCGACGGCAACCTCGCCGGTCTAATCCTTGACGAGTCGTCGATGCTGAAGAGCCACTACGGGAAGTGGGGGCAGGTTTGTCTGCGGCTTGGAGCCGGAGTGCCGTACAAGCTGGCACTGACCGGAACGCCCGCCCCGAACGACCGGATCGAGTACGCCAATCACGCTGTGTTTCTCGACGCCTTTCCGAACGTTAACTCATTCCTGGCTCGTTTCTTCGTGAATCGCGGCCAGACAAATGAGCGGTGGGAACTCAAGCCGCACGCTCTGCGGCCGTTCTATTGTGCGTTGTCTCATTGGTGCATCTTCCTGACCGATCCGAGCACGTACGGATGGAAAGACAACGTCTCGACGATCCCTCCGATTCACGTCCACATTCACGACGTGGATCTCTCAGATGAACAGAACAAGGCCATTCAAGGCGAGACGGGCCAACTGTTCGTCACGAGCCTTGGGGGAATCACGAGCAGGGCGAAGCTGTCGCGAATGGCGAAGTGCGACCGCTCGACGAAGCCTGCTTTTATCCGTGACCTGATCGCGTCGTGGCCGGACGAATCAACGCTCGTGTGGTGCAAGTACAACGACGAGCAAGACATGCTGGCGGAAGTAATCCCAGGAGCTGCCAGCATTGACGGCTCGACACCTCCGGAAGAGCGTCAGCGGCTTGTCGATGACTTCAAGGCAGGCCGCGTTCGGGTGCTGATATCCAAGCCGAAGATCCTTGGCTTCGGCCTGAATCTTCAGGTCTGCACTCGGCAAGTCTTCTCCGGTCTTCAGGACTCTTACGAGGAATATTACCAGGCGGTGAAGCGTTCCAATCGTGTCGGCTCGACGCGGCCCTTGAACGTGCATATCCCGATCACCGAAGTCGAACGGCCGATGGTTGACAACGTGCTCCGGAAGGCACGTCGAGTGGATGCCGATACCCGCGAGCAGGAGGCTATGTTCCGTGACTCTTCTAAGTGACAAGCAACAATACGCCGTTCATCATGGCGACTGCATCCCCCACATGCTCGAGGTGATGCCTCCCGCCAGCGTAGATTTCTCCGTGTTCTCTCCGCCGTTCCCGAGCCTGTTTTCGTACACGTCGAAACCAGAGGACATCGGGAACAGCGAGGATCTCCGCGGGGAAGCCAAGCTCCACCTCGGGTGGTTCTACGCCGGCCTCCGTCGAGTGCTGAAGCCAGGGCGGGCGTGCATCGTCCACGTGATGCAGATTCCGCGGTTGAAGCGAAGCGGCGAAGTTGGGCTGCACGACTACCGCGGGATCAACATCCGAATGGGTGAGCGTGCCGGCCTCGTCTACGAGTACGACTGGGCCATCCGCAAAAATCCGCAGGCACAAGCGATTCGGACCAAGAGCCGAGAATTGCAGTTTTCGGGACTTGAGTCGGATCGAGCCCGGCAGCGTGGTGCTCTTGCCGACTATCTCATTAAGTTCCGTGCTCCAGGCGACAATTCGATTGCCGTTGACTCCGAGGGCGAAGTGTCGCGGAACGAGTGGATTGACTGGGCGGAGTGCTGCTGGGGCGACATTAAAGAGACGGACACGCTGAACGTCCGAGAGGCTCGCTCAGAGGAAGACACCCGGCACATTTGCCCGCTCCAGCTTGGCGTGATTGATCGCGTGGTGAGGCTCTACACGAATCCGGGGGAGCTGGTGTTCTCGCCTTTCACGGGCATCGGCTCCGAGGGCTACGTGTCGCTCCAGCGTGGTCGGCGGTTCTACGGCTGCGAACTCAAGCCGGAGTACCACTCCCAGGCCATGAAGAATCTCGCCAAGGCTCGGAAGGTTCACGAGCAGAACAGCAAAACCCTCTTTGACACGGTGACGGCATGACCACATTCAACGGTCAGACCTATTTCGATCTAGATGCCGGCGAACGTGCCCGCGACGTGGCCCTGGCGGCTGTCGGCGGTGCCGACTGGATCGAGCGAGCCTCTGCGGTCGTACGTGCCGAGCTCGCCGGCCAAGAGGTGCTGGCCGAATCGTTCCGCGTCGTCTGCGAGCGGCACGGGATTGGGCCTGAACACCACAACGGCTGGGGGGCGCTCACGATGGCGCTTGCCAAGCAGGGCACGATCACGGAGACGGGGCGAATGGCCAAGAGCCAGAGCCCGCGGAGTCATGCTAGGCGGCAACCGGTGTGGAGGGTGGTGTGACTAAGTTCCAGCGGATGCTCGACGCGACGTTCCCTGCTATCGCTGGGTCCAGGTTTCGGAGGGGTTTCTGCGGGTTGTGCAAAGAGGCAATTCGGATCGATTTCAGCACTGCTGAGAAGTTTTTGAAACAGCCTGGAGAGTTGGTGTGCGACCGGTGTGAGTGCAGCCGGCCGCCGTCTAAGGCTTCTGTGATAACGCCTAGGCAACGCACAGGGCTGCGGATTACTGGCGGGTGACGAGACTATTGGTGATCACGGATGGCACGAACACGAAACATCAAGCCGGGCTTCTTCAAGAACGAAGACGTTGCGTCTTGCGATCCCGTTGCCCGGCTCCTGTTTGCCGGCCTGTGGACGCTGGCCGACGCCGATGGCCGGATGGAGTACCGGCCCCTGCGGATCAAGGCCGAGCTGTTCCCATACGACTCGTTCGACATCGTCCCGATGTTTGGGCAGCTTGTGGCCCGCGGCCTGGTCGTGATCTACCAAGTCGGCACTGGATCGTTCCTCGAGATCCCACGGTTCCGGGTGCATCAGCGGTGCCACCCTTCCGAGGCCTCGGAGGGCTTCCCGTCGTGTGAAGATGGGCAAGCCGTGAACTTTCACGGCGAGCAATTATTTCCCGTGTCAAATTGCGCTCTTCCTTCTTTTCCTTCTTTGTCTTCTTGTCCTTCCTCTAATCCTTCCACCTCTAGTGCTCTGAGCACGCCGCAGCCGCGGCGACGCTCAAAGCCGGCCGATCCGCTTCGGTGGTCTGCGGACAACGGCTGGGAGGGAATCACCGACGCGGACCATGCGGAATGGTCAAAGGCGTATCCGGCGGCTGACCTGCCCGTCGAGCTTGCCAAGGCCCATCAGTGGCTAAAAGCGAACCCCAAGAAGGCCACCAAGTCGAGTTGGCGGCGCTGGATCACGACAACGTGGTTCTCTCGCTGCCAGGACCGTGGGGGAACCCATCGTGAGCCGGGAATCCGGCCTGGCGGTAGTCCGCCCGTAGTGCGCATCCCGCGTCCCGAGTTTGACGGTCGACCTATGACCGACGAGGAGTTTTCCCGCGCCAAGCGCCACGCGGCCCAGCAGGCCGCTCTACGGGCTGACCGGGAGAACGCGAGGAAAGAGCGGCAAGGAGAGCCAAAGCCTCTCAGCGAGGCTCTGGTGAAGCGGTATCAGTAACCAAAAGGGGATTCCATGACGACATCGACAAAGACGAGACGGCCGACAACGGCCTGGACGATTCCGGCACCGGACCTGCGCGCGGCTCTGACCGCGGTGGCGCCGGCGATCAGCGCGAAGCACGCGACGTTTTCCGGCGTGCGGCTCGGGGCCTACGGGGCCGAGGCGTTCAACGGTGAGCTGCGGGTGCTCGTCGACCTCGAGGGGGCCGACTACGAGCCGTTTGTCGTGCCGCATGCCCGGCTGGCGGCAATCGCGGGCATGGCCGTGGGTGACGTGTCGTTTGCCCGTGACGGCAGCAACGTGCGGATCACAGCCGGCCGCGGCCAGTGGACGCTGCCGGTGATTGACGGCGAATGGCCTGAGCGTGGCGACGACGCCGGCAAGCCGTTCCTTCGGCTCCCGGTCGACCAGTTCTGCCGCGTGGTCAAGAGCGTCGTCGGAGCCACCGACGATGACTCCAGCCGCTACGCCCTCGGTGGTGTGCTGGTCGAGCAGAAGAAGGGCGACGTGGCGTTCGTGGCAACGGACGGCCGGAGGCTGCACGTGGCCTACGCCGAGGTGGACCAGGCGGTGGATGACGCGTCGTGCATCATCCCGGCCCACGCCATCAACACGTTAGCCAAATTGGCGGCGGTCAACGCCGATGACGCGATCCAGCTCAGCCTCGCCGGCAACGAGCTGGTGGCCGACATGGACGGCGTCACGCTCTGGGCCAGACTGCTCGACGGCCGATTCCCGAAGTGGGCCGACGTGATCCCCAAGAACATTCGGCCGGATTTCGGCACCGGTGAGGACAAGGTTTTCAAGGCACCGCCGGCCCACGCCGAGGTGACGGCCGGCGAGCTGCTCGCGGCTGTTCGGCAGGCGTCAATTGTCGTCAACGAGACGAGCCGCGGCGTGCAGTTCACGTTCGTCGACAACGGTCTGATGTTGTCGGCGCGTTCGGCGGACTACGGCGAGTCGACCGTGACGGCCGAGCTCACCATGGCGGGGATAAAGGCCACGGTGCGGCTCGATCCAACGTTCGTGGGCGGCTGGCTCCGCAATGTTGACCCGGGTGCAATCATTGAGGTTTTCGCCACCGACGCGGAGAGCGCCGTGGTGATGCGTCACGATGACGCCTTGGCGGTGGTGATGCCGTTGGCGGCGGAATGATGTGGCGACGAATCGACGAAGACCCGCCAGAACACCAGCAGGATTGTCTGGTGAGTGACGGCAAATCGTGGCCGGTGTGTGCGATTTCGGATGTGTTCGACGGGGTGGCGTGGCTGTATCCACGCCCGCAATTGGTCGAGGCGGGGTATCTGCCGTTGTGGTGGATGCCGCTGCCAAGACCGCCTCAACGGAGTGACGTGATGCGAAATGGATTTCTCGCAGTGGTGGCTCTGGTGATCTTGTCGGCGTCGGCCCACGCCGGCCCGTTCCGACGGCCGACCGCTAGGCCGACGACCTGCGTGGGCGGGGCGTGCTCTAAGGCGGTGACGGTGACGACGGCCCCTGTGCGGGTGGCGCGGAAGGTTGTCTGGCGGTGATGTGACGACGCCAATAATTCAAGTGCTGGGCGCGCCCAGCCGCGGAAGAATCCGGCTCTGCCGGCGATGAGGGTTCGACCCCCTCTTGGCGTCCTAGGCGGGGAGTGGAGCAGTTGGTAG
>Ga0209400_1000766_pt1 | contig 27878 bp, 26 predicted proteins | sample M_130807_EF_Meta_FD_187313 | JGI IMG/M metagenome (GOLD analysis project Ga0209400, IMG submission 187313) | Freshwater microbial communities from Lake Montjoie, Canada to study carbon cycling - M_130807_EF_MetaG (SPAdes) (version 2) | ecosystem: Environmental > Aquatic > Freshwater > Lake... | reverse complement strand
TAGTTCTGGATCAAGAATGACCATAAGTTCATAATGACGCATGTGTTAACCCGACCTCCTCTGGACTAAGACGGCCACGGTATTTCCGTGACAGGAGGGTTAAATTCTCCGATAAAGCGAGCCTTATCGGAAGGCTAAGGGTAGACGGTGGAGGACTCAAATAGTAAATCCATGAGCTTTCCCCGCGTATTTCGGCCCTTTAAGGCGCTTCGAGCCAGGACCACCATGAGGTAGATCGTGCCCCCGATTCGTACCAAGGTCAGCACTGCAAATGGGACAGCGGCTAATCCGAATTGTGCACCCGTCACAGATGCGATGTGCTGCCAAATTGCAACATGATAAATGAGTTCGGTTGCTTGCCATAACCAAAATGCGTGCAGCTCTTTTTTATTTGTTAATGCGATTGCTGCCAATGGAGTGAGCCATAAAACATACTGCGGTGAATACACCTTGCTCGCAAGCATTACTGATGCCAGTACAAAAAATGAAACTGATGCCAGGGTCGGTGTGTACTTTAATTCAAAGAGCAGTACGGCAATTGTTGTCAATGCAATAAGTAACAAAAGTATTGAAAGATAGTTCAAATTATTTAACGAGACTCCTAGCTGCTGCAACGCTAACCAAAAAGACCCCCAGTCGGGTCCACGTTCAAGGTTGAGTTTATAAAAGCGCCACCACCCTGTTGGGGTTGTTAAGGCGAAGGGAACATTGATCGCAATCCATGTTGTAGCAACAACCGCCACATACTTAACCAGATCTTTTAACTTGTTATCTCGCCATAAAATAAATGCAATTGGAATTAATAAGAAAACTGGTAAAAACTTTGTTGAAATCGACAGTGCCATTACCAAAGCACTAGGCAAGTATTGTTTGCGATCAAACCAATAAATTGCAAGCAACATCGTTGCAATTGCCCACAGATCCCAATTGATAAATAGGGATGCAATCATCGCTGGTGCAACTGGTACCAAGTACCCAAAATCAGGACGAATCTTTCGAACCAGAATTACTGTTGCAAGAAACAAAAGAATCAGGAAGAAAATATTCATATTGAAATACGATGCTGGTGAATTAGCTGCAAAGCTAGTTACATACATAACCATTGCGGTAACTACCGGATATTCAACACTGTTCTCATCGCTTGAAAATGGCCAGGCATGTACATCTAATCCTCGACTGGAATACAGCGCTGGTAAATCGCTATAACAGGCGTGAATATATTGATCTGGCGTTGCCCAGCCGCTATTTTCGCAGTGACTAAATTTTGCAAAAGAAAGCAGTGATGCAAATATTGCTACAACAACTAGCGTGCGAAGCTTCATTAGGGCTTGCGTTTTTGCTTTCCGCCCGATGTCATCACAACAGGATCAAGTCCACCAATATTTGATGGTGCTGGAAAAGCCATAACTGGTTCGCCCTTGAGTGCACCCTTCATGAACTGGGTCCAGATGCGGGCTGGAAATGATCCACCAGTTAGCGATGTCATTCCACCAATACCGTTAAGTGATTGTGTGGCGTTATCTCGGAAGAAGGCAACGGAGGCAGCAATTTGTGGGGTGTACGCGCTAAACCAGGCCGATGCATTTGATTGCGATGTTCCGGTTTTGCCAGCTGCAGGTCGACCAAGGGCAAGGGCTGCTGCACCTGTTCCGCCGGTAATTGTCCCTTTTAGTGCATATGTTAAATCTGCCATTACCTCTTTGCTAAATACTTCTTGGGTTTGAGGTGTTGCTTCATAGAGCACACCTTTATTGCTACCTAAAACCTGGGTAACTAAAAATGGTTTTGATTTAATGCCTTGTGCGGCAAAGGTTGCGTAGGCGTTAGCAACATCAATTACGTGTGGGCTAGATGTTCCAAGAACGATCGATGGTGTTGGCATCATTGCAACTGTTTCTGGAATACCTGCGCGCCGAGCAACATCTACAACATTGGTTGGACCCACTTTGATTCCGAGCGGAACAAAAATTGTGTTAACAGAGTGTTTTGTGGCTTCTAGTAAATCAATTTGGCCCCAACCTTCATTGCCGTAATTGAATACTTCATAAGGCTTGCCGGCATCATCAAATGTTTGAGGCGAATCACCGTTCCACATTGATGTCAGTGGGATTCCTTGCTCTAATCCCGCAACAATTGCAAAGGGTTTAAAAGTAGAACCGGCTTGGGCAATTGATTGGGTGGCGTCATTTAATTGACGCTCTAAATAGTCACGTCCGCCGTACATTGCCAGGACTTCACCAGTTCCAGGGCGGATTGCCACCAATCCGATTCGAAGATCTGCAGGGGCTTTCGCGGGATAAAACTTATTGACTGCATCAACTGCAGCTTGTTGCGCTTTTTGATCAAGCGTAGTTTTAATAACTAAACCACCAACAAGAAGCTGATCTTGGCTAAATCCAAGTTTAGCTAACTCTTTTTGCACCGCTTCAATTATGTGACCTTTGGGTCCACTCAATTGTCCTGATGTTGCGCGTGGTGCAACTGTTGGAAGTTTCATTTGCGCGGCTTCTTTTTTGCTCAACCAACCTGCTTCAACCATGTTGTTTTTAACATACTCAAAACGGTTAGCTAAACGTTCAGCATTTCCTTTTTTATACACTGGGTCATACAAACCTGGCGAGCGCAAAATTGATGCAATTACGGCGGCTTGAGAGTTAGTTAATTGATCAACATTTCGGTTGAAGTATTGCTGCGAGGCTGTCATGACACCATACGACCCACGACCGAAGTAAATAGTGTTCAAGTAACTTTCAAAGATCTGATCTTTGGATAATTGATTTTCCAACTTAATCGAAATAACAAGTTCTTTGATCTTTCTTTGAATCGTTCGGCTAGGTGTAAGAAAAGCGGTTTTGGCGTATTGCTGAGTAATGGTCGAACCACCTTGCAATGACCCACCTCGCAAATTGTTCACAACTGCGCGCAAAATTCCGGTAACTGAAAAAGCTTTGTTTGAATAAAAACTTCTGTCTTCGGCAGCCAGCACTGCGTGGCGCACGTTGAGAGGAATTTTTGCCAAAGGAACGATCTGTCGGTTTTGGGTTCCTACTCGACCTATTTCTTCACCATTTGAATACTGAATAATTGTTGACTGGCTATTTACATACGCGTTGGCATCTGGGATGTCGACGGTGAAATAGGCAAGTGCGAATAAAACTGAGCCGGCAACGAATCCAAAGCCACCTAGAAAGACCGCAGCTCTAATCAGTAATTTACGGGCCATTAAGCAATTCTAGCCCTTGGCGTAATCCTCATCCTCCAAGGTGCGTACCTTGCGCGGGGCTTTTCTCTCAATTCCATCTCCCAACAGGTATGAAGCGCATAGGTGATTCCAAGAACAGTTTTTGCAGACCTCAACTATGTAAACAGTGAACTCACCGAACTCGCGTTCCATCTCTACTAACTCTTTGGGAGTCTTAATACGACCTGAGTACTGGCCCAACTGTTCACCAAAGGTGTATCGAAGTTCTACAAGCTCTTCCTTTTTGCATACAGGGCAGTTGCGACCAACTTTGTCACCATGCCATTTGGCTGCACGCAGCAAATAAGGATCGGCGTCACAGGCATCAACTACACCGCGAAAAAGAGCCATCAAGGTAGCTCGTTTGTCGAGTGAATAATCGATGAACCCTCGTTGCGATTTCATTAAGGTGAAGAATAATCCCATTTTCAGGGATACGCTCTTTCTTGTGAGTTTTCTTGGTCTATTGCGCCATCCAAGACTTTCGCGTTTGCTTGCGGTCCGTTGGACGGGCCAAGCTACCGATGGCATTTTTCAAAGTGCACTTGCATCCTTTGTTTTATTTTCACCTGAACGGCAAGCAAATGCACTCAGTGCCGCAGTTGGATTTGCTGTTGTTTTATTGCCATATTCAATAGTTGGTCCATTTGTGGGAACAATTTTAGATCGGGTGTCACGCCAACGTGCATTATTTTTTGCAAATCTGGCCCGTAGTTTAAATTTATTACTGGTTGCGCTATTTGTTTTTAGCGGCACAACTGGTGTTTTATTAACAGCCGTTGTACTCGTTGCATTTGGAATCAACCGCTTGATTCTTGCCGCTTTATCGGCTGGATTACCTTTATTGGTTGAAACAAAATCTTTAATCACTGCGAATGCAATTGCGGTAACCGGTGGTTCTGTCTTGGTTGTTATCGGTGGCGGAATCGGTGTTGGGGTTCGTGCTTTAGTTGATGGCGCTGCGATTGCCGACCATGCTGACTCATTGCTTGTTTTACTTGCTTCGGCCGGTTATTTTGCAACGGCGATGCTCAGCGGACGGCTAAAAAAATATGAAATTGGCCCACTGCAGCATGAGAAAGCAGCGGCATCTTTTAAACAGGGCTTCATTGATATGTACGAAGGTTTTGCGTATTTAAGAAAACACATTGATGCGGGCCGAGGAATTGTTGCAACTGCAGTGCACCGTGGTGGGCTCACAGCTTTAACCTTGACCGCGTTGTTGTTGGAACGAAACACCTTTAATGATCCAACTCGTCCAGAAGATGGGTTACAAGGTTTTGGAATTGCTTTAAGTGTTGCTGGAGTCGGAGTTTTCTTAGGTGCATTCTTGGCACCTTATGGTGTCGCTCGCTTTGGAAGACACCGTTGGATTAAATTTGCAATGTTAGCCAGTGGGTTTTCACCACTTGTTCTTGCTGCTTCTCAAACAGAGCTTACCCTCGTCATAACAGCATTTTTCACTGCATTTTTTGGACAAAATGTTAAAGTGACAAATGATGCTCTAGTTCAATCAAAAATTGATGACTACCACCGAGGCCGAGTTTTTGCTGTTTACGATGTATTCGTAAATGGAGCAATTGTTAGCGGTGGTTTAATTGCTGCACTTATGTTGCCAACTTCAGGTGTGACCCCAATGGTTCCGTTATTTGTATCAGGCGTTTACTTTGTAGTTGCATTCGTTGTTCTTAGACCGGCAAAGTTTTACGCTAGCGCTTAGCCCACCATTCAAGTAAAGCTTTGGTTGCTGCTGCTTCACCTAACGGACCTTTTTCTAACCTAAGTTCTAACAAGAAATCCATGGCTTGGCCAACTTCTCTAGAAGGTTTCAAGTCAAGAAGCTCCATGACTTGTGCACCATCTAGATCTGGGCGAATTTTTGATAACTCTTCTTGTTCCATTAAAACTTCAATGCGCGCTTCCAAGGAGTCATATGTTGCTGCAAGTCGGGCAGCTTTACTCTTATTTCGGGTCGTGCAATCGGCGCGGGTTAAAACATGTAAATGTGTAATGAATTCACCTGCATCACGCACATAACGACGGACCGCAGAATCGGTCCATTCTCCGTCGCCATAGCCATGAAAGCGAAGATGCAGGGTTGTTAGTAATTCAACTGCGTCAATGGTGTTGTTATCAAATCGCAGAGCTTGTAAACGCTTTTTTGCGAGTCGAGCACCTACAACTTCGTGGTGATGAAATGAAACGCCTCCACCTTCGATAAATGCGCGCGTCTTTGGTTTCCCGATGTCATGCAGCAGTGCCGCTAATCGAATAATTAAACTTGGACCGCCTAGGCGATCTTCATGGGCAATAGCTTGTTCCAGCACTGTAATTGAGTGTTCATAAACATCCTTATGGTGATGGTGCTCGTCAACTTCAAGTCGCAACTTTGGAATCTCTGGTAAAACTAAATCAGCAAGTCCGGTGTCGACTAAAATTGTGATTCCTTTGCGAGGATTATCCGACATCAGGGTTTTAATAAATTCATCACGAATTCGTTCGGCAGAAACAATGCTAATTCGTGTCGCTAAATCCTTCATGGCGTTAATAACTTCGGGGGCAATTTCAAAATCTAGCTGGGCAGCAAATCTGGCAGCACGCATCATTCTTAATGGATCATCATTAAAGGAATCGTTTGGTTTTCCAGGGGTTCGCAAAATTTTGGCAGCTAAATCCTGCAGTCCGTTAAATGGATCAATAAATAATGGTTTCACATCCGTTAGTTCCAGTGCCATCGAATTTACAGTGAAATCACGACGAGATAAGTCTCCGTTGATTGAATCACCGTATACAACTTCTGGGTTGCGAGAATCTTCGGTGTAACTTTCTGTGCGATATGTTGTTACTTCAACAGTTGTATCACCACGTTTTGCTGCAATGGTTCCAAATGCAATTCCGGTATCCCAAACATTGTCTGCCCACTCTTGTAAAATTTTTTTAGTTTCTAAAGGGTGTGCATTTGTTGTGAAATCTAAATCATTTCCAAGTCGTCCTAAAATCGCATCACGCACAGGTCCACCAACTAATGCCAAGGTAAACCCTTTGGCCTTAAAGGCTTGGGCTAAGGAGCTTGCCAGCGGTGCTCGTTCAATCAATGAACGGATCGCTAACTCTCCTGCGGCTCCTAATGCGGTACTCACAATAAGTAAGGTTAAAGCACTACGCTTGCCACATGATCCCGGCACCTGGTGCGGGCAGCGAAGGTACGAAGAAGAAGCGGAAGCGCAAGCGCTCCGGCAATCGCGGCCCACAACCACAGACACACAACACTGCTCAAAAGAGCCCTCAACCCAAGCGCGTCTATGCCAAAAGGGTTGATGAGGTCAGCGCTGGCGGTTTAGTAATTGATACCACCGGAACTCTGGGCTTATTGATTGGTCGCTACGACCATAAAGATGCCACTGGAAAACGAGTTTTATGGTCACTCCCCAAAGGGCACATCGAAGAAGGTGAAAGCCCAGAGCAAGCTGCTATTCGTGAAGTCGCAGAAGAAACGGGAATCAACTCTTCAATTACAAAATCTTTAGGCGTAATTGATTTTTGGTTTATGGCGGGCGGAAAAAGAATCCACAAAACTGTTCACCATTTCCTGTTCACCGAAGTCGGTGGAGTTTTACTTGCTCAAGAAAGTGAAGTTGACGAAGTCTCTTGGTTTCCTTTAGCAGAGATTGTTGATCGTTTGGCTTATCCTGATGAGAAAAAATTAATTGCTAGAACTGCAGGGCTTACAGAATGAAAAAATTTATTCTGTTATTGGTTGGGTTTTTTGTTTTCATGCCATTGTCCGCTGCACAGGCTGCCGATCAAGTTGTTCGAATTACAGCAAAGGCTCATCAAACATTCACGGGCGAGTTTCGAAATGATGAATTGGCACAAGATTTAACGCCAACTGGTTCGTTGGGTAAACTTGTCTACACTCCTCGTGTTACCAATAAAATTTGGGTAATAGATGCCGCTTTGGTTGATGAAGTAATCGCAATGACCGGGGATTACACATTGGCATCAAAGGCAGAACCCGTTGGCTCAGAAACTGCAATTGCGTGGCTAAATCAACTTAAACAAATTACAACTGGGCAAGAAGTAGTTGCACTTGCGTATGGCAATCCTGATGTCTCACTTGCACGACGTTTGGCACCCAGCGAACTTAAAAATAATTATGCCTACGGAAAATCCCAGTTAGAGGCAGCACTTGGTCGTGCTGTTCGCAGCGAACCCAATGGTGGATGGAGTAAAGGTAAATCAGGGCTTAATTATCAACTTCGAAAGGCTTATAGTGATAACCGAAAGGCGCTAACAAAGCTTTCAAGGGTTGTTTCCGATCCTGAATTAATTAAGTCAAGAGCCCAGCTTTCAAAGTTGTTGTCTCCCCAACTAGATAAGGATTCACGGGACTTTTTCTCATACAGCGCTAGTGCCGCAGTAGATGAAATAGTGAATAAATTGCGTATCAATAGTGGTAAATATCAAATCACGACAGCCAATGCTAAGTTGCCTGTCACTGTGATTAATGAGTTTGATAGTGATGTAATGATTAACATTTACATGATTCCAATTAGTTCGCGTGTTGTCGTCGATAGCTTTGTCGAGGTAAGTATCCCAGCTAGATCAAAGCGTCAGTTGGAAATGGGTGTGGAGGTAATCGCACCGGGTCAAACGGTGGTGACCGCGCAGATCACCGATAATGAAGGCAACCCTGTCGTACCTGACGCCTTACTTGCTTTAAACTCAACTGTGATCGATGCTCGAGTAGCTTGGTTTACAACAGGTGCGGCCATACTTCTTCTATTGGCAGGTGTTGCTCAAAGTGTCCGAAGAGTAAGAAGGAGGGTTAAGTGAAGTCTAACGAACTTTTCCGTGCCTCTGGAATCATGGCTCTTGGCACAATCATTTCGCGAATTACAGGTTTTGTCCGCGGAATTTTAATTGTGGCGGTTTTGGGAACAACTTTGTTGGCTGATACTTACAACGTTGCAAACACAATGCCAAATATTTTGTACAACTTGTTAGTTGGTGGAGCTCTAACTGCAATTTTTATTCCTCAACTAGTTAGATCTTTTGAACATGACGATGGTGGCGATGGATTTGCTTCACGATTAATTACAACAATTTCGCTAATTCTTCTTGTTCTAGTTTCTTTAGGAATGTACTTCGCACCAGCGCTAGTCCGTTTGTATGCGCCAGAGTTTTTTACACCTGGTTTTGAAGCTGAAAAAGAGATCGCAATTGCATTTACTCGGTATTGCTTACCTCAGATTTTCTTCTTGGGATTATTTACGATGCTGGGTCAGGTTGCCAATGCTCGGGGTTCTTTTGGTCCACTTATGTGGGCCCCAATTGCCAACAACCTGGTCGGAATCGCTTTATTTGGGGGATTTTTAATCTTTTCTCCTGGCGTAGATATCACCAGTATTACCTCCAATCAGGTGGCGTTGCTGGGTTGGGGAACCACGTTTAGCGTTGTGGTGCAGGCGTTGGTGTTAATTCCTGTTATTCGAAAACTTGGGATCACACTTAAACCGCGATTGGGTTTATCGGGGCTAGGAAAATCATTTAATTTAGCTGGGTGGACCCTTGTCTACGTTCTGATCTCACAACTTGGATATTTGGTAACGGTTAATGTCGCAACTTCTGCTGCCGTGCGAAGTGCCCAAGAAGGAGTTACACGAGGTGTTGGTTATACGCCGTATACATATGCTTATTATGTAATGTTGTTACCGTATTCAATTGTCACCATTTCAATCATCACAGCGATCTTGCCGCATATTTCAAAGTTAGCTCTTGAAGGAAAGCGCGATGAGGTTAAAGCACAATTAGTACGCGCTATTCGTTTGGTAGGGGTTATCACAATTCCGAGTGCGGTTGCATTTTTGCTCTTTGGCCCGCTGATAACTCAAAGTATATTTGTTGGAATTCCAAATGAGGACTCTCGATATATTGGTTATGTTTTGGCAGCGTTAAGTTTTGGTTTGGTGGCATTTTCTATCAACTTAATTTTGATTCGAGGGTTTAACGCTTTCGAAGATACGAAAACTCAAGTTGTTTCAATTTTGGTGATCAATGTTATTGCGGTTGCTATTTCTTATTTCTGTCTTTTCTTCTTAAAGAATCAATGGGTCACAGTTGGTTTAGGTGTTGCATTCTCTGTCAGTTATTTGGCTGGTTTGTTTGTCACTCTTGCATTATTGAAAAAACATGTTGGGAAATTGGCTATTTCTGAGTTTTTTGGACAACACGTGCGGTTGTTAGTCGCCTCATTACTAGCAATGGTTCCATTGTTCGTGCTGACCCAATATGTTTCCTATTTTGCAAATGATCTATCCCGCGCAGCTAGTGCCGGAGAACTGTTACTTGTAATGGTGATCGGATTCTTAGCATTCTTGTTAACCGCTAAGCTGTTAAAGGTCGAAGAGATCTCGATGATTCGCCACTTAGGTAGTTCAATCAGCCGTCGTTCAGCAAAACCTCAAGAAAACGATTAGATTTCAGGGACTAGGAGGCGTTATGAGTGAAGTTAGAAATGTCGTAATTGTTGGGTCGGGACCGGCTGGTTATACAGCTGCAATTTATGCAGCGCGTGCCCAGTTAGATCCAATTATTTACGAAGGCTCAGTAACAGCCGGTGGCGCGCTCATGAACACAACTGAAGTTGAAAATTTTCCTGGTTTTACTGATGGGGTCATGGGTCCTGATCTAATGGACAGCATGCGCAAGCAGGCAAAACGATTTGGCGCAGAATTAGTCACAGATGACATTGTTGAGATGGATCTATCTGGTGAGATTAAAATTTTAAAAGATGGTTCTGGAAATACGATAAAAGCTAAATCGGTCATCCTCGCTACTGGTAGCGCATACCGTGAAATCGGTTTAGTAAATGAGAAGCGTCTGTCAGGTCATGGTGTTTCCTGGTGTGCAACATGTGATGGTTTCTTTTTCCGCGGACAAACGATTGCAGTTGTTGGTGGCGGAGACTCTGCGGTTGAGGAAGCAACTTTCCTCACTCGTTTTGCCGAAAAAGTGGTTTTGATTCATCGTCGTGATGAACTCCGAGCTTCAAAAATTATGGCCGAGCGCGCAAAAGCGAATCCAAAGATCGAGTTTTTATGGAACACAGAAGTAATTGATGTTCTTGGAGCAGATAAAGTTGAAGCGCTAAAACTTCGAAACACCGTTGACGGCACCGAGAGTGAACGTGCATTCACTGGATTGTTCGTGGCCATCGGACATATTCCACGCAGTGAACTTTTAGTTGATCAAATCTCCTTGGATGCTGAAGGATATGTAATATGTGAGGGTCGTTCGACTAGAACAAATCTAAAGGGAGTCTTTGCCTGCGGAGATCTAGTTGACCACACCTACCGCCAAGCAATCACCGCCGCTGGATCTGGGTGTGCTGCAGCCCTTGATGCTGAAAAATACTTATCCCACTAGTAATCTTTAACTAACACAACACACAAGGAGCAATTCGATGGCAACAAGCAAAGTAACCACCGCATCATTTGATGCAGATGTTCTAAAGAGCAGCACCCCAGTTTTGGTTGATTTTTGGGCTGAATGGTGTGGGCCTTGCCGCGCGATCGGGCCAATTTTGGAAGAGATTTCCGATGAATACGGCTCCAAACTAAAGATCGTAAAACTCAATACAGATGAAGAGTCAGCGGTTGCAATTAAGTACGGAATTACATCTATTCCAGCTATGTATGTTTTTGTAAACGGTGAAGTTGTTAAACAAATTGTTGGAGCAAAGCCAAAGCCAGCACTATTAAAGGATCTAGAAAGCTTCCTCGCATAACTTCATGTCAGATTTAACCGAGTCGGAGATCCGCTCATTTCAACAAGCCCGTGGCCTTGATGTCACGGGTTTTGTTGATGCGGTAACTGCGCGGGCGTTAGAAGAAGCTCGCTGGAAACTTGGTGATCGTTCTTTGTACTTGCAAGAAGCACCATTCATGCACGGTGATGACATTGCTGCACTGCAAGCGCGCTTAACTGAGATGGGTTTTGATTGCGGACGTGTAGATGGAATTTACGGTCCGCGCACTGAATTAGCGGTAAAAGAGTTTCAAAAATCTGTTGGTGCGACAATTGATGGAAAATGTGGTCCAGCCACGATCATTGCATTAATTCGTTTAACAAAAATTGTTTCTGGTGGAACACCATCTGCTTTGCGACAAAATGCAGTGCAACAAAGTCGCGGACCAGCACTGGCAAATAAGGTTATTGTTTTAAATCCTGATGGAAATGATGAACTTGTTTATGATGTTGCGGTTCGCACTGAGGGTCGTTTACTAGCCTTGGGTGCCTCTGTTTTTCTGACACGCGGTGCAACAAATAATCCATCAGAAGTTGAAAGAATTTCATTTAGTAACAAAAGTGGCGCTGATTTAATGATTTCTTTAAATGTAGATTCATATGCAAACGAGAAAGCACATGGTGCTGCAACATATTTTTACGGAAGTGATGCCCATGGCGTTCACTCAATCGTTGGAGAACGATTTGCTTCACTCGTGCAACGGGAAATCTGTGCACGTACCGATTTAACAAATTGTCGTACCCACGCAAAAACATGGGATTTGTTGCGAATGACAAAGGCCCCGACTGTCCGGATCGATTTAGGGTATGTAAGTAACCCTGGTGATTTGGGACGACTTTCTCGGCCAGATTTTCGTGATGTGATTGCAGAAGCATTGGTAATTGCTATTCAACGTCTCTATTTGGCTACCGAAGATGATGCAAAGACCGGAACTTTACGAATATCAGATCTCCGTAACGCCGGCATTCGTCGCTAAATCGCACACAAGCACCCGCTTTGATATGCCAGACTTAGGTCATGTCTGACATAACGCAGCGGTTCTCGACAGGTGCACCTCAAAATCTTGAGGAAAGGTTTGCATCCCGAGCCGCCCACATGAAGCCAAGTGAAATTCGTTCACTTTTTGCTGTTGCGTCTCGTCCTGAAATTGTTTCACTTGCCGGTGGAATGCCAAATCTTTCGGCGTTGCCAATGGGAATGATGGCTGATGTGGTTGCAAAAATGGTTCGTGAAAATGGCCAAGAAGCTTTGCAATATGGAAATGGTCAGGGCCACCCAAAACTTCGGGAACAAATTTGTGAAGTAATGGCACTCGAAGGAATTCGCGCCAACCCTGACGATGTTTTGATTACAACTGGTTCACAACAAGCGTTGGACCTTATTTCACGCATCTTTTTAGATCCTACAGATGTTGTCATGGCTGAAGCTCCTTCATACGTTGGTGCTCTCGGAACTTTTCATCAATATGAAGCATCTGTTGTACATGTTGAAACAGATGACAATGGTTTAGTTCCGTCAGCACTTCTTGAAGCTATAAAAACAGTTCGTGCAGCGGGTCGTAAGATTAAATTTTTATACACAATTCCTAATTACCAGAATCCAAGTGGAGTTTTGTTGCCCTCGTCTCGCCGTACAGAAATCCTAAATATTTGTCGGGAAGCTGGGATTTTCGTTGTAGAAGACAACCCATATGGCCTTTTGGGGTTTGATAAACCCTCGCCAAACGCGATGCGTGCGGAGGATTCAGAAAATGTGATTTATTTAGGATCATTTTCTAAGACCATTGCCCCGGGATTGCGTGTGGGCTGGGCTCTAGTGCCCCCTTCATTGAAGGAAAAACTAGTTATTGCTAGCGAATCCTCAATTCTTTGTCCTTCCAATTTCTCGCAGTTAACAATTTCAAATTATTTAGCTGATCAACCATGGCGTGACCAGATCGCTTCTTTTTGTGAGCTATACAAGGTTCGTCGTGATGCGATGTTGGAATCATTAGATGAGCATTTTCCTGCAACTGCGCAATGGACCAAACCTGGCGGAGGTTTTTACGTGTGGATTACCTTGCCGCCTGAAATTGATACGGTAGCCATGACGCCCAAAGCGATTGTTGCAAAGGTTGCCTATGTTCCAGGAACCGCATTTTATGCAGATGGTTTTGGCTCACGATCATTGCGTTTGTCATATTGCTATCCAACACCTGAACGTATTCGTGAAGGCGTAAAAGCACTCGGCGGGGTTATTAAACAAGAAATGGCTAACCGCAGCGGGTTTGAACTTAAGGGTTAACGCTCTAGCGTTTTTGTAATTCGCTTTAAATCCTCTGCACCGGCAAACTCGATAACAATTGTGCCTTTTTTTGTACTTCCTTGAATAGAAACTCGAGTATCTAGCACATCACCAATGCGTTCTGCGATTTCCTGTAATTCGGGGCTAGCAGATTTTCTACCCTTTGGTTTCTTTGCAGATTGGCCTTTAGGTGCACCAGCTGAGATTATTTCTTCAGTTGCTCGAACAGATAATCCTTCTCTGACAATTCGTGCGGCAAGTTTTTCTATTGCTGTGGCATCACTTAAACCTAATAAGGCACGTGCATGACCGGGAGATAAAACGCCGGATGCTAATTTTTGTTGTACCGACGTTGGTAGGTTCATTAATCGAATCGTGTTAGAGATTAGTGGGCGAGATCGGCCGAGTTTTACCGCCAGCTCTTCGTGTGTGCAATTAAAGTCTGTTAGTAGTTGCGAATACGCAGCAGCCTCTTCAAGTGCATTTAATTGGCTACGATGAATATTTTCAATCAAAGCTTCACGCAATAATTCATTGTCTGGTGTTTGACGAATAATTACAGGAATTGTTGTTAATCCCGCGGCTTTTGCTGCGCGGAAGCGTCGTTCTCCCATAATCAATTCATATTTACCGGGAGATGTTTGCCGAACAACAGGTGGTTGCAAAATTCCAATTTCTTTAATTGATGCAATCAACTCTTCTAGTGCGACAGGATCAAAAAATGTGCGTGGTTGACGAGGGTTTGGAGAAATTGAACTGATCGCTACTTCGTTTTGTTGCCCAACCTCTTTATCACCAACAGTTAATGATGTTGGGATTAATGCATCTAAGTTTGTTCCTAGCCCACCACGACGTGCCATTATGCAATCTCGCCTTCGCGCTTGTAATTAATTGAAACGACATTTGAATCAAATGGTTTTCCACGCTCTGCTAGTTCGCGAGCAACTGACATGTACGCAACAGCCCCTGGTGAAACGGGATCGTAGGTCATAACGGTTTGTTTAAACCCTGGTGCCTCTGATACTCGGACTGTGCGGGGGATAGGAATATCAATTAGCTCTTTTGGATAATGTTTTCTAATTTCGTTTGCGACATCGTTTGCAAGATTGGTGTTGTTAAACATTGTTAACACTAATGTTGATAATTTCAATGTTGGATTCAAACGTTTCTTAACAAGTTCAAATGTTTTTAATAGCTGAGATAAACCTTCAAGCGAGTAGTACTCGCACTGAATTGGAATCAAAACTTCTTTTGCTGCGGTAAAAGCGTTAATTGTTAATAAGCCTAGAGATGGTGGGCAATCAATAAATATGTAATCAATGCTTTCACCGACAGCTGCGCGCTCTGCAACTAATTCTTCAATGGCATCTTTTAATCGCATTTCGCGGGCAACCATCGGAACTAATTCGATCTCTGCTTGTGCAAGTGAGGTATTTGATGAAACACATTCAAGTGAAGGAAACCCCGCGACTTTTTGGATTACTTGTGACATTGTTGATTGACCCATCAACACTTCGTAAATTCCTGCATTATCAAGATGTTCGACACCTAGGGCGGTTGATGCATTTCCCTGTGGATCAAGATCGATGACGACCACTTTTAACCCACCCATAGATAGGGCTGCGGCCAGGTTCACAGTGGTGGTGGTTTTGCCTACCCCGCCTTTTTGGTTGGCCACGGTGAGGATTCGAAGGGAAGCGGGTTTAGCCATCGCCTCTTTTAAGCGGCGGGTGCCGACTACCTTCTTTGTTTCACGTGAATCATCCACGTGGGTAGTTAAGCACCTTTTTTGACCTCAACTATGCGGCTGAGCTCAATTCCCTCCAGATTTACCTCATGAAGGATCGCTTTTGGAACATCTTTCATCTCTTCTTGGGCCTTTTCGCCCTTCATGGCCAACAAAGAGCCGTTGGTTTTTAAAAGGTGCCAGCTGATTTTCTCCAATTTTTCTAATGGGGCCACTGCACGGGCGGTTACATAATGGGCTGTCGCCTTAACATCTTGGGACCGGCCGCGGATTACCTCAATATCAAGGCCTTCAACGGCTTCTTGTAAAAACTCTACCCGCCGTTCCAAAGGTTCAATCAGGGTTACCTTTAAATCTGGACGGGCCAGGGCGATCACGATTCCCGGCAAACCAGCCCCAGATCCAATATCAAAAACAGTGGCCCCTTCTGAAAAAAGGGTGGTGATTGGAAGGCAGTTGAAGATATGACGCTCCCAGATTCGCTCCGCCTCGCGGGGACCGATTAATCCACGCTCGATTCCAGCGGTTTCCAGGAATTGTGCGTAGGCGTGAACCCGCTCAACATCTGGAAAATGCCTCGCGATGAGGGTTTCACGTGAAACCTCCACGGATTTAGGCAGGGTAGATGACTACGAAGCGGTTTGGATCTTCACCATCAGATTCAGAGCTCAACCCAAGGTCTTGGATTGTGTCGTGAATGATTTTGCGCTCAAAAGCGTTCATAGGCTTTAATTTGATTGAGTTGCCAGTTGTCTTTGCCTCTTCAGCCATATCCTCGGCCAGTTTTTTAAGCTCTGTGCGGCGGCCGGCCCGGAATCCATCGATGTCGAGCATTAAACGGCTGCGATCACCTGTCGAGGTTTGTACCGCTAGGCGTGTGAGCTCTTGGATAGCATCCAAAACCTCTCCATCACGGCCCACAAGGTGGTTGAGCTTTCCGCCTACGATTGCTAGAGCGGCACGGTCGTTTTCAACATCAATATCGATGTCCCCGTCCAGATCTGCAATATCCAGTAGCGCCTCGAGGTAATCCGCGGCGATATCGCCCTCTTCCTCAAGTTTTGCTACCCCTTTAGGAGCTTTTTTGCCTTCTTCAACCTCAGGTGCCTCAACAACTACTTCTTCGCTCTTCTTCTTAACCATAATGTCCCCTTTGCCGGGTTTGTAGTGATAAGTCCGTTTTGTCTACTTCTTCTTTTTCTTCTTTTTAGGTTGTTGGCGCTGACCTTTTTCTTCAGCTACCCCTTCAGGGTTTTCAACCAAATCTGTTTCAACAACACCACTGCGTTTTGCTCGCTTTCGCTGCAACTCTTCATACGCAGGAGATCCAGGTGTTGGGTTTCTTTTAATGACATAGAACTGTTGTCCCCATGTCCAAAGGTTTGTAGTTGACCAGTAAATCAAAACTCCGACAGGAAAGTTAACGCCGGTGATTGCAAAGATTAATGGGAATGCATACAACATAATTTTTTGTTGTTGCAACATCATGTTATTTGATGAGTCCATCTTTGGCATTCCCTTTGTCATTAACTGACGCTGGGTTGTAAATGTAGTAACTGACATTAAGGTGATCAACAAAACCGTCACAATTTTTACAGTTGTAATGTCTGAGCCTAAAAATGTTTGTGAGATAGGTGCACCAAAAAATTTTGCTTGTGCCGCACTAACAACATCTTCTTGAGATAAAACACCGTGTTTAACTGGAGGATTCTTTCCAATTCCATTTAAAACCGTGAACAGCGCAAAGAAGATTGGTGCTTGAGCTAAAATAGGAAAACATGATGCTAGCGGGTTTGTTTTGTGCTCTTTGTAGAGCTTCATCATCTCTTCAGATTGTTTTTGACGATCATCTTTGTACTTCTTTTGAATCTCTTTCATGTGTGGTTGAAGTGCGGTTAGTGCTCGCTGAGATTTAATCTGCTTAACAAAAAGCGGAATCAAGATAATACGAATAATTATCACAAGCCCGATAATTGCTAATGACCATGAGACACCGCTGTTTGTTCCAAAGACTGGGGTTAACAAATCATGGATCGTAACAATGACCCAAGAAACAGCGATATATAAGGGTTTTAGGATGCTATCCATAAACAACTACCTTCTCTTTCGGAACAGCGTAATCAACACCACCATGTGACCATGGATTGCAACGCAATAAACGCCAGGCGCTCATTGCAATACCTTTAAGACCGTATGTTTCAATTGCGGTGATCGCATATGACGAACATGACGGGTAGTACTTACAGCGTGGCCCAAACATTGGTGAAATCCACTTTTGATACACCTTGATGGGTGCAATTAGTAAATGTCTCACCTTTGTTCAGCCTTCTCGGTCAGTTTCTTTAAAAGCCCGCCGACAATTTGTGTGACCTCGTGTGATACATCCGCATCTTTCGAACTATTAAGTGCTCTAATAACCAACAAGCCACCTGTTGGTAGTTGTGGGTAGATCTCTCGAAGTGTGTGACGAATTTTTCGAGCTATGTGATGTCGAGTCACGGAGCCACCAACATTTTTGCTGATGATCAATCCTGCACGAGCAGGTTGATCTAGATTGCTTGGGTAGAGATATCCGACAAAGTTTTGGGTTGAAAACCTCAAACCACTCTTTGTTGCGCGCGCGAAATCGCCGCTCTCTGTAAGTCGTGCAGTTTTTGCAAGCACGGGTATCGGTTATAAACCCTTATGCAGAAAGCTTGGCGCGACCTTTGCCGCGACGAGCAGCTAGAACTGCGCGGCCTGCGCGGGTTGCCATGCGGGCACGGAAGCCGTGCTTCTTGGCGCGACGGCGTGTGTTTGGTTGGAAGGTGCGCTTTGTCATGTGAAAACTCCTATTGATGAACTTCTACTGCGGGCCAGAAATACGGGGGAAGCAAGGGTGTAACGGTAGAGGTCTGGGGATAAGCGGGTCAAACTGGCGATTGAGTTGGTATAGGGGTGACCACCTTGTGGATAACTACTTGCTTTTTTTATGAAACCCCTCTACTTTTCACTCCTCCTCCACAGGCAGATCGCTTTTTAGAGGATTGGCAGGGCTCAACCTGAGGTTTAGACCACAGGTTGTGGATAACCCTGTGGATGAGTTTTTTATGAGAATTGGGGCCATCGTGAGCGTTAAAGAGGTTAAAGAGGTTGAGTTAACCACTCTTTGGGCCCGGGTAATTGAAGAGGTTGCGATCAACGCACCTCAACACCGCGCATTTTTACAGTTAACAAAACCTTTGGGCTTACTTCGAAACGACGATCAAACAACTTTATTAGTTGCAGCACCTAATCTTTTCGCAAAAGATGTTTTGGAGAGCCGCCTGCGCACAATTGTTGGTGATGTTTTAACCCGCGAACTTGGATCAACAACAAATATTGCTGTAACGGTCGATGAAGCTCTTGAGGTTGTCGATGTGCCAACACACGATGTTGAGGTTGAATTTGTCGCACCGAAATCTGGTACTGGTCGAGATGATGCACCTGTTTCGAAATCTGTAGATACCTCGGCTTTGAACCCTCGCTATATTTTTGAAACTTTTGTTATTGGTGCGTCAAATCGTTTTGCACATGCTGCAGCTGTTGCAGTCGCGGAAGCGCCAGCCAAGGCATACAACCCGTTATTTATTTATGGTGAATCCGGTTTGGGAAAGACTCACTTATTGCACGCTATTGGTGCATATGCGCAAGAGTTATACGGAAATGTGCGAGTTAAGTATGTTTCATCAGAAGAGTTCACTAATGACTTTATTAACTCAATCCGTGACGATAAAGCATCTGCCTTTCAGCGACGTTATCGCGATTTAGATATTTTGTTGGTTGATGATATTCAGTTCTTGGAAAATAAAGAGCGAACACAAGAAGAGTTTTTTCATACTTTTAACACTTTATATAACGCAAACAAGCAAATTGTTATTTCTAGTGACCGCCCACCGAAGCAGTTAACAACATTGGAAGATCGCCTACGTTCACGATTTGAGTGGGGTTTGATTACTGATATTCAACCGCCTGAACTAGAAACTCGTATTGCAATTCTTCGCAAAAAAGCAGCGCAAGATAAATTAAATGCTCCTGACGATGTGTTGGAGTTCATTGCAAGTAAAATTTCAACAAATATTCGCGAACTTGAAGGCGCGTTGATTCGTGTCACAGCATTTGCGTCCCTTAATCGCCAAAGTGTTGATTTATCGTTGGCTGAAATTGTTTTAAAGGATTTAATTCCCAATGAGTCCAACCCAGAAATTACTGGTGCGACGATCATGGCTCAAACAGCGGCTTACTTCAGCCTAACAATTGATGATTTATGTGGGACTTCAAGATCCCGGGTATTAGTAAATGCCCGGCAGATCGCGATGTATTTGTGTCGAGAGCTCACTGAGCTTTCTTTGCCGAAGATCGGCCAAACATTTGGTGGGCGTGACCACACAACGGTTATGCACGCCGATAGAAAAATCCGTCAATTGATGGCTGAGCGTCGTTCGATCTATAACCAGGTCAACGAACTCACCACCAGAATCAAGCAGCAAAGTAGATAATCTGCGGTTGATTTGGGCTATTTGTCCGAATTGCCACTCTTTACCCCCAGTTGGGGACAAGTTGTGGATAACTGTGGACAATTGTATCAACGCCGTGGATAACCTCGGTGGAGTAACCAGGCAGAAAGGTGTGGGTGCGATGAAGAAGAGTTATACCCACAGCTTTCCACCGGTTATTCACACTTTATACAAACCCAATTCCTGTTTTGAGCAGGGGTTTTATAACTTACCCACAGAAAAACCGGTTAGTTACTACGACTACCTATATATACATACATCCAGTTACGCGAATAACCTTTCCACATACCCAACACATCACAAGAATTTAAAGAGTCGAGGATAGATATGAAATTTACAGTCGAGCAGTCAGCGTTAACCGATGGGGTTAATTGGGTTTCGCGCTCACTATCTACCCGACCAATCAAAACCGAATTGCTCGGAATTGTTATCGACGCAACCGGCGACCAGGTTTACTTGTCAGCTTCTGATTTAGAGACAGCAAGCAAGGCGCATTTTCCGGCAGAGGTGAAAGAACCCGGCAAAGTTTTAGTACCGGGAAAATTATTGGCTGAAATTTCCCGATCTCTTCCAAACAAACCAATAACTTTCGTTTTAGATGGAACACGTGTATCTGTAACAAGCGGCAGCGCAAAATTTACACTCCCAACGTTATCTGTCGAGGAGTACCCAAACCTTCCTGAACTTCCAGATTCAACAGGAACAGTTGCTAGCGACACATTTGCAACCGCGGTTGCGCAAGTTGCAGTTGCAGCTGGCCGAGATGATTCATTACCAACCCTTACCGGTGTTCATGTTGAAATCAATGAAGATACTGTCACTTTTGCAGCTACAGACCGCTACCGGTTAGCGGTTCGAGAAATTCAATGGACACCATCTGCACCAAACACATCAACAACAGCGCTTTTACGAGCGCGCACAATTGCAGATGCCGCTAAATCTCTAACCGGATCTAAGGATGTTTCTTTGTCTTTCGCACCCAATACAAGCAACGATCGTTTAGCTGGTTTTGCAGGCGACGGAAAAACAATGACATCGCGCATGTTGGATGGAACATTTCCCCCATACCGCCACTTACTTCCACAAGAGGTAACAACAACTGCACTCATCGAAGTAGCAACCCTTTTAGATTCAGTTCGCCGTGTGGCTCTAGTAACAGACAAAACCGTTCCATTACGTCTGGACTTTGCAAACAACACACTTTCACTTGAAGCAGGTGCGGGTGAGGAAGCACAAGCCACCGAAGCTATTGAAATACTACTTACAGGCGAGGATATTTCTATCGCTTTCAACCCCACATTTTTAGCAGATGGTTTAAATGCAGTCGGAACAAAATTTGTTCAAATTTCATTCACTGGTTCTAGCAAACCTGCAATTCTGATGGGCAAAAGCGATAAAGACGGTGCGGTAATTGAAAATTACCGATACTTGTTAATGCCAATGCGTTACGCCTCTTAAACTTAGGAAACACATGCGTATCAACAAGTTGGCACTGACCAACTTTCGTTCCTATAAAGAGTTAGAACTAGAACTCCAACCAGGCGTTATTACATTTATTGGAGACAATGGTTCAGGAAAAACTAATATTGCAGAATCGCTAATTTATTTAGCTTTTCTTTCATCCCATAGAGTTTCAAACAATGTTCCACTTGTTGCACTGGGTAACCAACAAGCAATTATTCGAGCCGAAGTCCAACGAGAAGATCGAACCCTGCAGCTTGATTTAGAGATTAATGTCAGCAAGGCCAACCGCGCTCGAATTAATGGCAATCCCACCCGCAGCCAACGCGAACTATTGGGCGCAATCCAAATAGTTTATTTCTCTCCTGAAGATTTAGATCTCGTACGTGGTGAACCCAGCACCCGCCGTGATTTTCTTGATCGGTTGTTAATCACTAGAACCCCTCGATTAGCGGGGGTTGTTGCAGATTATGAACGCGTAGTTAAACAACGCAACGCTTTACTAAAAACTAGAACATCCGCCGCAGCACTTGCACCATGGAATGAACAACTCATTAATTTAGGTGCAGAATTGACCGCTGAAAGAATCGCATTAATTGACGCATTAAATCCTTGGGTCACACAAAACTATGCGAATTTAAATGAGGTTAAACCAGCATCAATTTCATATAAGTGCAGTACTGAAGGTGTCACAAGAGATACCAAGCATAATATTGCGGTGTTAACAGCCAAATTAGTTGAGGTCGCATACCAAGAAATAGAGCGAGGCGTCTCACTAATCGGACCACATCGCGATGATCTACATTTACAACTTGGGGATTTTCCAGCAAAAGGATATGCCAGCCACGGTGAATCGTGGTCGCTGGCAATTTCATTACGCATTGGATCTTTTAATCTTTTAAAGTCTGAAGGCTCCTCACCTATTTTAATTTTAGATGATGTTTTTGCTGAACTAGACACTTCACGCAGAATTCAATTAATGTCAGCTACTCAGTTAGCCGAACAAACATTTATTACCGCCGCTGTCGAAGGTGATCTACCTGCGGAGTTGTTAACCCAGAAATATTATGTGACACCTGGAGTAGTTAAGAAGGGAAAGAGTTGATGAGTAAGCGTGACCTGGCTCTTGATCTTTTTAACGCTTTTAAAACAGGTGTAACAAGAAAACCAAACAAACCCGCCCCAACGGTTCGTGTAGGACAACCCGGCGACCCTGAATTAATTAGTGGTGTGCTAAATGATTTGATTTCAGATCGCGATTGGGATTCAGGGTTAGCAGAAGGAAATCTTTTTGTTAATTGGAAAAAAATTGTTGGCGACGAAATTGCCCAACATGCGCTACCAATATCAATTTTAGATAATGTTTTAACGGTTCAAAGCTCATCGACCGCCTGGGCTACACAACTGCAGTTGATATCCGGTGAGCTTTTGGCGACTATCCAAAAAAATGCCACCGGCGTCCTGATTGAGCGACTCATAATCATCGGTCCTGCGACCCCAACCTGGAAAAAAGGGATCCGCACCATTCGAAACGCTCGCGGGCCCAGAGACACTTATAACTAGCAAAAAGCTACTGGGAACCCTCACCCACACGCTCAAAGTTCGGCTATACCCGTCCACAGGGCTTTTTTCGGCTATTTATTATCACCTTTTACGACTAGGATAATCCCGTTCCGAGAGGCAAAACCTCTCCAAAGGCCATTACAGGCGATTTCAAGGATTTAGACGGGAGGGGTTTCAATGGCTGAAAGCTCGTATAACGCCTCCAACATCACCGTCCTAGAAGGTTTGGAGGCGGTTCGCAAGCGCCCAGGTATGTACATCGGCTCAACCGGAGAACGCGGTTTACACCACCTAGTGTACGAAGTTGTCGATAACTCAGTTGATGAAGCACTGGCTGGCTACTGCACAGAGATCAATGTGACCCTGATGGCAAATGGTGGCGTCGAAGTAATCGATAACGGCCGCGGTATCCCGGTTGATATTCACCCAGTTGAAAAAAAACCAGCGTTAGAAGTTGTACTTACAGTTTTACACGCAGGTGGAAAATTTGGTGATGGTGGTTATTCAGTATCAGGTGGTTTACACGGTGTTGGTATCTCGGTTGTAAACGCACTTAGTACAGATCTTTCAGTAATTGTTCAACGCGATGGAAGTTTTTGGTATCAAGAGTACAAACTTGGAGTTCCACAAGCACCAGTACGCAAAGGTGACCCATCTACCAGATCCGGAACCACAGTTCAATTCTGGCCGTCAAAAGAAATCTTCGAGACCACAGATTTTTCTTTCGAGATTTTGTCTACTCGTTTTCGTGAAATGGCTTTTCTTAACAAAGGTTTAATTTTAACTTTAACTGATATGCGAGACGGCCATGTTGATGAAAAAGGTGAGCAATTAACAGTTCGTTATGAATACAACGGTGGAATTGCAGATTTTGTAAAGCACCTGAATTCAACTCGTGGTGAAACACATAAATCAATTATCTCATTTGCATCTGAAGACAAGAAGAACAAAATAGCGTTAGAAGTTTCAATGCAGTGGAATGCAGGTTTTTCAGAATCTGTTTATACATTTGCAAATACAATTCACACCCACGAAGGTGGTTCCCACGAAGAAGGTTTCCGCACAGCACTTACCTCAATTGTGAACAAGTTTGGCGAGGAACAAGGATTCATCCGTAAAAAAGAAGATCGCCTTACCGGTGATGATGTTCGCGAAGGTTTAACAGCTATTGTTTCAATTAAACTTGCTGAACCACAATTTGAAGGTCAAACAAAAACAAAGCTAGGAAACTCAGAAGCAAAAACATTCACCCAAAAAATTGTTAATGAAGAGTTAACCAGTTGGTTTGAGCAAAACCCCGCCGAAGGTAAAGAAATTGTGCGTAAAAGTATTGATGCTGCCGCAGCTCGTGTTGCCGCTCGTAAAGCTCGCGACTTAAGCCGCAACCGCAAAGGTTTACTTGAAGGACGTGGAATGCCAGGCAAATTAGCGGATTGCCAATGGACTGATCCTGCCAAGTGTGAGCTTTATATTGTCGAAGGTGATTCTGCAGGTGGCTCAACAAAAGGTGGGCGAGATTCACGAAACCAAGCAGTGCTACCAATCCGCGGAAAGATTTTAAATGTTGAAAAAGCGCGCATTGATCGAGTCCTACAAAATAATGAGGTTCAAGCTTTAATCACCGCCCTTGGTACTGGCGTTCACGATGACTTTGATATCGAAAAACTTCGCTACCATAAAATTATTTTGATGGCTGACGCCGATGTTGATGGACAACACATCCGAACCTTGTTATTAACTTTACTTTTCCGTTTTATGCGTCCTTTAATTGAACAAGGTTATGTGTACTTCGCACAACCTCCTTTATACAAATTAAAATGGGCTGGCAAAGAGCCAGTGGAGTACGCATTTAGTGATCGTGAACGAGATGGCATGATTGAACTTGGTGTTGCTGCCGGAAAGCGACTTCCAAAAGATGATGGAATTCAACGATTTAAAGGCTTGGGTGAGATGCCAGCAAAAGAGTTGTGGGATACAACAATGGATCCTGAACACCGTGTATTAATCCGTGTCACCTTAGAAGATGCAGCAGCAGCCGATGATTTGTTCTCAGTATTAATGGGTGAAGATGTAGAAAAGCGTCGTGCATTTATTCAGCGCAACGCCAAAGATGTTAGGTTCTTGGATATCTAATGGATGATTTAAACCCAAACAACCTAGAAAACTTTGACAAGATTGAGACAGTCGATCTGCAAGTTGAAATGGCTCGTTCATATCTTGATTACGCGATGTCAGTTATTGTTGGTCGTGCACTCCCAGATGTTCGAGATGGTTTAAAGCCAGTTCATCGCCGTGTCCTATACGCAATGTATGACGCTGGTTATCGACCAGATAAGGGTTACTACAAATCTTCTCGCATCGTCGGTGATGTAATGGGTAATTACCATCCACACGGTGACACCGCAATTTACGACTCTGTTGTCCGCCTTGCCCAACATTGGTCACTTCGTTACCTCTTAATCGATGGAAACGGAAACTTTGGTTCTCCAGGAAATGACCCTGCCGCTGCAATGCGTTACACCGAGGCTCGTTTGTCTGCACTTGCCATGGAGATGATGAGAGATATCGATGAAGACACTGTCAATTTTATTCCAAATTACGATGGTCGTTCTCAAGAACCAACCGTTCTCCCAAGCCGGCTACCAAACTTATTAGTTAATGGCTCTGCAGGTATTGCAGTTGGCATGGCAACAAATATTCCCCCACATAACCTGCGCGAAATCGGCGAAGCTGTAATTTATTCACTTGAAAACCCCGAGATGAAGCAGGATGAGCTACTCAATAATTTAATTAAGATTGTAAAAGGTCCAGACTTTCCAACAAAGGCGTTAATTGTTGGTCGTACCGGTATTGAAGAGGCATACCGAACAGGCCGTGGCTCAATCACAATGCGCGCTGTCGTTCAGGTTGAAGAGATTAACAAACGAACCTGCCTAGTTGTTTCAGAACTTCCATACCAAGTAAACCCAGACAACCTTGCCTTGAAAATCGCAGAGCTTGTTAAAGATGGAAAAATTAAAGGGATTGCAGATGTTAGAGATGAAGGAAACGAGCGTTTAGGTCAACGTCTTGTAATTGTTTTACAACAATCTGCAATTGCGAAGGTCGTTTTAAATAACCTGTACAAACAAACACAATTACAGGACACATTTGGTGCAAACATGTTGGCACTAGTTGATGGTGTTCCGCGCACTTTGCGCCTTGATGAATTTATTCGTTACTACATTGAACATCAGATCGAAGTAATTGTTCGCCGTACTAAGTACCGCTTAGCGGAAAAAGAAAAACGCGCACATATCTTGCAGGGTTACTTAAAGGCATTGGATGCACTGGATGCGGTCATTGCTTTAATCCGCGCCTCAACTACACCTGAAGAGGCTCGCACAGGCTTAATGAAGTTACTTGATGTTGATGAAATCCAAGCTAACGCTATCTTGGATATGCAGTTGCGTCGGATCGCAGCGTTGGAGCGTCAAAAGATTAATGATGAGTACGACGGATTAATGGCCGATATTGTCGAACTCAATAAGATTCTTGTAAGCCCAGAGCGACAACGCGAAATTGTTAAGACAGAGCTTTCTGATTTAGTAGCAAAGTATGGCGATGACCGTCGCACACAAATAGTCGCAAGTGAAGGTGATTTCAGCGCCGAAGATTTGATTCCAGATCAAGATGTTGTTGTAACCATTACCCGCGGTGGATACTCCAAACGCACCATGGCAGATCTTTATAGGTCACAACGTCGTGGTGGTCGCGGAGTAAAGGGAGCCGCCCTTAAAGAAGATGATGTTGTAGATCATTTCTTTGTTGCATCAACACATGATTGGTTATTGTTCTTTACAAACCAAGGCCGTGTATATCGCTCAAAGGTTCATGAACTACCAGATGCAGGTCGCGATGCACGAGGACAACATGTTGCAAACCTGATGGCTTTTAAACCCGATGAAAAAATTGCTCAAGTTTTGTCATTAAAGGATTACACAATTTCCCCATTCTTAGTTCTTGCTACTCGAAACGGTTTAGTAAAGAAAACACCTTTGGTCGAATACGACTCTCCTCGCACCGGAGGATTGATTGCAATTACTTTAAAGCCTGGCGATGAAGTTGTATCAGCCGCACTTATCAACACTGATGATGAGTTGTTATTGGTGTCAACTAAGGGAATGTCACTTCGATTTACCGCAGATGATGAATCACTTCGTTCAATGGGTCGCTCAACTAGTGGTGTTATCGGAATGAAATTCCGCGCAGATGACAATTTGTTAACCATGGCACGAGTCAACGCAGAACAATCAAAGGATTCATTTGTATTTACAGCCACTGATGGTGGTTACGGTAAGAAAACACCAATCGATGAGTATCGATTGCAGGGTCGTGGTGGCATTGGTATCAAAGCAGCGAAAATAGATGAGAATTCACGCGGATCCCTTGTAAGCGCATTGGTTTTACGTGATGAAGATGAAGTACTTGCTATTACTTCAGCTGGAACTGTCATGAGAACCCCTGCAGCCGAGGTCCGCCAAACCGGTCGCGACAGCATGGGTGTGCGCTTGGTCAACCTTGATGAGGGTGTAAGCCTGTTATCTGTTACCAAAAACAGCGAAGATGAGATTTCAGCGAAAAGTTAGTATGGTTCGCATCCTGAGTAATTGGAACTAGCGCCCGTTTTGGGAGTTAGTGAAGTTCAAGGTAATCTTGCGCTTCTGCAATAAAGAGCAATCTTTACTGCGGGCCCATAGCTCAGCCTGGTTAGAGCGCTTCCCTGATAAGGAAGAGGTCGGTGGTTCAAGTCCACCTGGGCCCACCCGTTCTAATACGGGGACCTAGCTCAATTGGTAGAGCACCGCCTTTGCAAGGCGGGGGTTAGGGGTTCGATTCCCCTGGTCTCCACACAGTTTGTATTCTCCGCATCAACAACTAGAAAAGAGAAATCCATGTCATCAACAGCAACTCTCCACACATCAATGGGTGACATTGTTATTGAACTTTTCCCAAACCATGCACCAAAGACTGTTGCAAACTTTGTTGAGTTAGCAACTGGTGCAAAGGAATGGACTGATCCACGCACTGGCGACAAGACAACTGCAAAGTTGTATGACGGAACAATTTTTCACCGCGTCATTGACGGTTTCATGATTCAAGGTGGAGATCCGCTAGGCCGCGGAACAGGTGGACCGGGATACCGTTTCGCAGATGAGTTCCACGGCGAACTAACTTTTGATCGTCCATACATTCTTG
>Ga0209400_1000763_pt1 | contig 27951 bp, 30 predicted proteins | sample M_130807_EF_Meta_FD_187313 | JGI IMG/M metagenome (GOLD analysis project Ga0209400, IMG submission 187313) | Freshwater microbial communities from Lake Montjoie, Canada to study carbon cycling - M_130807_EF_MetaG (SPAdes) (version 2) | ecosystem: Environmental > Aquatic > Freshwater > Lake... | reverse complement strand
TCTGGATGTGTGGGGGGAATCATGGGAAAGTAAACCGTCAAATGGTTATCCTTCTCCTCCCGATTTAAAACATATTAAAAAGGTAGGAGTTCTGAGAAATACTGATGTAAAGTTGGAATTGATTCAGAACTCCGATTTTTTTTCTATGATAGATGCAATGGATGATGTTGTTGCATTAGCCTGGGAAAGTGAAGAATCTGAAGGACAAAAAAGATTGGTATTTAGATTTGGACAAACAGAACAAGAAATAAAAGATAAACTCTACGAACGAGATTTAATTTTAGAATTCGAAAAGAAAGTAGTATATGAAAACTAATATAAAAGCATTTCAATTAATTGAAAAAGGATTATCTGCCAAAACAGTAAGTAAATTAACTGAATCACAAATTGATGTGTTACATAACAAATTGTTTAAAGATTTGTTAAGTGAACAAACAACACCTGGAGTTTTAAAAGTTGCTAAAGGCTCACCTCAAGAAAAAGAAGCTATGGCTAAAAAACAATCGTTCATCGCATATGAGGAAGAACTTGATGAACAGGGTGGTGTAGAAGCTGATAAAGACAATGCAAGTTCAGGTGAATATACTCAAGACATGCCTCAAAAATCAGCTCCTGATGGAATGGATGATGATTTAGACAATCCAAACGAAAAAAATGCGGTTGGTACTATAGAATCTATTGAAGAAGCAAAAAACAAGCCTAATCCATGGGCTATCTGTCATTCTCAAGTAGGACCTAAAAAGTCAAGAAAATGGGAAAGATGTGTAAAAGAAGTAAAAAAACAATTAGGAGAAGGAAAAAATCCCGTATCTTTGTTTTTAGAAAACGAAATTATGAAAATTGTTGAAAGAAATTTACCACCAAAAATAACCAAAGGTGATTTGATTAAGTATTTGTCTGAAGCCCCTGCAACAGCACCTTCAAAACCTAAAACATCACCAACAACTAAGCCAGGAGCACCTGATAAAAAACCAAGACCATCACATCCTGGTAAAAATCCAAATCCTGGTGAGAAAGAATCACCAAAGGCAAAGAGAGTTTCACCTGAACAGGCGAAAGATGAGGTTATTGATGCAATCATGAAACTTTTACAAAAATAAGAAAATGGCAAAAAAATTAAAAGAACAGTTAGATTACGGTAATAGACCCGAAAGAATGGACCCAAGTTTGGAAAGAAAATTGGCTAGTCCTGACAGTTTATATGCACAAAATCCTGCAATGAGAAAGGGTCCTGCTGACGTACAAAGATTGGTTAGCCAAAGATTTGGTAAAGTTGCGGACAAGTTAAAAGAAGTTGTAGGTAATAGAAATATCAACTCTCGACAAGTTCAAGGAATGATTTACCATGAAATGATGGGTAAGCTTAGGAATATCATGTCAATTGAAGCCAGACATAAAGATGAACTTGAACAGTTAGCTGTTGATGCTTGTTTACAAGAACAACAAGTACCTGAAGGATGGTATCAAATTGAACCACATTTGGGAGAACAACCAGATACTTCAGATTTTAGATATCAACCAGAAGAGCCAGAAGATAAAGAAGATGATGAGAAAGAAAAATTAGAAATACCTTCTTTTGATATTGAAGATTTAACACATGAAGAGGAATTAGAATTAGAAAAACATAAAAGAAATATTATCAATGCAATCATTCAAGGTTCTGCCAAAAGAGGTCATTACATCTTTCAAGAACCTTCAATTAAAGCAAGATTAGATGCGATTGACCCATCTCTATATGGAGATTACTTAGGAATCATGGCAATTAACGACTTCATGTATTTTACCATGGAACAAATGATTGAAATGATGAGTCAATCAGGTCAAGGTGTTGCTGGTAAAGTATCATTAGAAGATGCTGACGATGAAGGAGAAGAAGGTGGTGGTGAAGAAGGAGAAGAACAACCTGATACAAAAATTGTAGCGGTAGGAATGATATTTCCAATTTTATGTCATGAAATTATTAAAGGGTTAGAAGAAGCTAAAGGAAGACACGGACATTCTAAAAATCCTGATATTCGTGAAAAAGTGAGAGGTGCTGTAGATGTATTATCTAACGAACCAATGCAATTAAGAATAGGACCTGAAATTGTGGAAAAACTTAGACACGCGATGCCAGATGAAATATTCGACGAGTCAAATAAAGGTCTAATAAACTGGTTTCATATCTTGTTATACCAAATACCTGCTCAAGAATTCTTAGAAATCATAGGAAACACAATCTCTGAAGATGAATCAAAAGTAAAAAAAGCAACTGCGAGATTCAGAGAAATTATGAAAGAAGCTATGACGATGAAAGAAGAATTTGAAGATTACAAAGAAGAGGAAGGTATCGATTCTGAAGATGAAGATGACGGACTTGACGATTTCTTCAGTAGTTTGGGTATATCGAGACCTAAATAATTCTACAAGTGACTAAAGAACAATTAATTATAGAAGTTACGAAGTGTATGAGGAATACTCCTTACGCACTTCGTACTTACTTACAAACATACGATAATACGGTTTCAAAGTATGTTCCCTTAGATTTATTTCCTGACCAAGTTAGTCTTATTGAAGATTATGATTCTTACAATGAAAATATTGCTTTGAAGTATCGTCAGGCAGGTGTGACAACGGTTACTGCTGCTTGGGCGTCTAAAAAATTAGTATTTGCTAAAAAACAAAAACCTGAAAAAATTCTAATCATTGCCAACAAATTAGATACATCCGTGGAGATGGCTAATAAGATTAGAAGTTTTACAGAACAATGGCCATCATGGGTTGGTATAGGGTTTTCAAAAGAAAAAAATTCACAAAGACATTTTAAACTAACTAACGACTGTGAAGTAAAAGCGGTTGCAACATCAAAGGATGCGTTGAGAGGTTATACCCCTACTATACTTATTTTTGATGAGGCGGCGTTCATTGAGGCTGACGGAGATTTCTGGTCAGCGTGTATGGCCTCACTTTCTACGGGTGGTAAGGTTATTGTTGTATCCACACCAAACGGATACGACCAAATCTATTACGAAATTTACGACCAGTCATTAAGAAACATGAACGATTTTAAAATATCTGAAATGTTTTGGTACCGTGACCCAAGATATACTAAAGATTTGTTTATGGTTAAAACAAATGACCTGGTTCACTTCTTATTAAACAGGGAAGAATATTCTGAAAAAGATGTAATTAATTTATCGATAGAAAATCCATACGAAAGAGACCATTCAATTACCACAGAATATATGGAACAAGGATATAAACCATGTTCCGCTTGGTTTGAGGGGATGGTTAAAAAATTGAAGTTTGACAGACGTAAGGTGGCTCAGGAGTTGGAATGTAACTTCTTAGGTTCAGGTGACAACGTATTCGAATCAGAATTAATGCAAGGTATTGCCAAAAACACATTACGTGAACCCCAAGCAAAACTTATGGGAGGGTCACTGTGGATATTCAAAGAACCCGTAAACGGTCACAAATACGTTATGGGTGTCGATGTATCTCGTGGAGATTCAGAAGACTTCTCGTGTATCCAAATCATTGATTTTGACGAAAGAGAACAAGTGTTAGAATATGTTGGAAAAGTTCCACCAGATGTAATTGCCGAAATTGCTTACAAGTGGGGAAATTTATATAGCGCATATTGTGTGATTGATATTACAGGTGGTATGGGAGTTTCAACAGCGAGAAAAATGCAAGAACTTTCATATGGAGGTGGATTGTATGTTGATAACATTGATACAACAAACAAATGGAAATTTGACCCAAAAATGAATGAAAAAATTCCTGGTATTAATTTTAACAATAAAAGGGTTCAAATTATTGCTTCATTTGAAGAATCTGTAAGACATGGATTCAAAGTTTACTCTCATAGATTATATAATGAAATGAATACTTTCATTTATGTAAATGGTAGACCCGACCACCAAAAAGGACATCATGATGACTGTATAATGGGAATGTCTATGGCAATTTATGTTGCGGAAAAATCTTTCCAATCTTTAACCAAAGTAGTAAATCATACAAAGGCAATGTTGAACTCATGGTCAACAGTGGTTAATGAAAATAAAAACGCTTCAGAATTTTTTAACCCTATGGTACCACAGATGGGTAGAGATGGTAGACCAGCAAATAGTGGACCAAGTAGAGCCGATTACCAAAAATATGGATGGTTATTTGGTGCGTAATAACTATTTATATTATCAAGGTAATAAGTAAAATTGTAATATGAGCGAACAAAATCTTACGGTGTGGCAAAGGTTATCAAAAACCTTTGGTCCAAATTCATTATTAAATCAGGATTATCCAACGTACAAGTTTGATAAAAAGGAGCTGTTACGCACCAAAAGTAGAGAAGAATACGAAAAAGAAAAATTACAGGCACAACAATCATATTACTTATCAAATCAATGGGCTAAGGTTGAAAACAACTTATATTCTCAAGCAATTTATTATGAGCCATCAAGATTATCTGCACAGTACGATTACGAATCGATGGAGTATACTCCTGAAATTTCAGCAGCTTTAGACATTTATGCTGAAGAATCCACAACAACAAACGAAGATGGATTTATTTTACAAATTTATTCTGAATCAAAAAGAATCAAGGGAGTGTTGGCGGATTTATTCAACAACAACTTAGATATTAATACCAACTTACCAATGTGGACAAGAAACACTTGTAAGTATGGTGATAACTTCGTTTATTTGAAGTTAGACCCTGAAAGAGGTGTTGTAGGTTGTCAACAATTACCCACAATCGAAATTGAACGCAGAGAGGCAGGAACAAGTCAAAAAATTACTGTAGAACCTGAAAATCCTGAAGATAGAAAGCCATTACATTTTGATTGGAAAAATAAGAATATGACATTCCAATCATGGGAAATTGCTCACTTTAGATTGTTAGGTGATGATAGAAAGCTTCCATATGGTACTTCTATGTTAGAAAAAGCAAGAAGAATTTGGAAACAATTATTGTTATCGGAAGATGCGATGTTGATTTATCGTACTTCAAGAGCTCCTGAAAGAAGAATGTTCAAAGTGTTTGTTGGAAACATGAACGATGATGATGTTGAAGCATATGTACAACGTGTGGCCAACAAATTCAAAAGAGAACAAATTGTAGATAGTAAGACAGGTAATGTGGATATGAGATTTAATCAGATGGCAGTTGACCAAGATTATTTTATTCCTGTTAGAGACCCTGCAGCACCAGACCCAATTACAACTTTACCAGGTGCCACAAACTTATCTGAGATTGCCGATATAGAATATATCCAAAAGAAATTATTAACAGCACTTCGTGTACCTAAAGCGTTTTTAGGATTTGAAGAAGTTGTGGGTGATGGTAAAAACTTATCATTACAGGATATTAGATTTGCTCGTACAATTAATAGAATTCAAAAAAGTATGTTGCAAGAATTAAATAAAGTTGCAATTATACATTTATTTTTATTAGGATTTGAAGATGAGTTATCTAATTTTACATTAGGATTAAGTAATCCTTCTACTCAGGCTGATTTGTTAAAAATTGATGTTTGGAAAGAAAAAGTATTATTATATAAAGATTTGGTTGCAGACCCTGGAAACGGAATACAAGCGACTTCATCTACATGGGCTAAAAAACATATTTTTGGTTGGTCTGATGAAGAAGTTAAACTTGATTTACAACAACAAAGGTTAGAAAGAGCTGTGGGTGAAGAATTGAAAGCAACTGCAACAGTTATTACAAAATCAGGAGTATTTGATAATATAGATAAATTATATGGTAACACTTCTGGTGGAACAGGTGCTGCTTCGGGTGGAATTGTTACAGGAACTGAGACACCACCAAATATGGGAGCCGCTCCTTCACTACCACCAGGTGGAGAAGATATGAGTGCACCGCCACCACCAGCTGAAGGAGAAGCACCTCCTCCACCAGGTCCTGAATTAGCGCCTGAATCTAAATTAAGTAATTTAAATATTTTAGTTGAAAATGACTTAATTGAAGGAAAAAAATTCATTGATTTAGGGCATGGACAAGAATCTTTGGGAGAAATTTCAAAAGAATTGGATAAGTTACTAAACTCCTAATATTTATTAAAAAATATTCAGATGACCTTCGGTAAAATCAAATCCATAATTGAAAAAAATCTTCTTGAGTCGTATAAAAACGAAAAAGAATTCAAGAAGTCTTTAAGAGAGTTCAAACATAATGTGTTGAATGATAAGTCTATTTCAAAAGCATATTCATTGTATGACCAATTGAGTAGACCACAAGGATTATCTGAATCTGACGCCAAAGAATTTTTAGAAGAAGGTATTAGTCTTTTAAATAAGATTTTACCATCTATTAAATTACCAAAAACTTTAAATGAATCATCTGAAAACGAATACTCTGATATTGATACATTAGTTTATGTTAATAAATTAAACCTTCATGAAAGAATTCAAGCCAAGAAAAATATTATATCTATTTTAACTTCAAATAATACATCAATCAAAGAATCAATTAACATTCCAATTAAATCTATGGTTAACATTGCTAATCAAACTTTAATGAATTATATTGAAACTCTTGATGAAAGTTCAAAAAAAGAATTTTTCCAAATAATATCTGAAGATGTTTCGTCACTTGAAACAAAATTTGAAACAATAAAAGAAAGTGCAATTAATAAGCTAAAAACAATTTTAGATAAAGAAGAAGAATTTGAATTAAAAACTAAAATTTCTGAAACAATTAGTAGAGTTGAAAATGAAAAATTTGACCAAATTAATTTTCTAAAATTGAAAAATTTAGAAGAATCAATTTAACTTATTTTTTTCTTTTGAATATAAATCGCTTTTAATTTTTGTGTTCTTTTTGATACAGACTTTTTAGTAAACTCTTTTCTTTCAAACAGAATTTGGTTTTGTTTTGTTTTGATAACCTTTGATTTCAAGGACTTCAATGCCTTCTCAATGTTATCACCATTTTTAATTTCAACTATTATCATATATTACAAATATCTTAATATTTTCAAAAATTTTTGACTATGGGATTAATATGTCTTATTTTTTAATAAAATAAACATTATTAATATGAAAATTAATGAAGAAAGGGAAAAGTGTAAAGTTAAATCTTTTTAACCCAATAAAATCAATTTACGGAACGGTAGACTCCAAAGATTTAAAATCAGTATACATTAACATTCAATCATGGGTCTCTCCAAAATTTGAACATGATAATTGGAATAGAGTAGTTTGTAATTTAAGTAGAGAAATAAAACATTCAGTTTTCAATTCAATTAATCTATCAGTTTTCCAAGAAAAAAGTATTGTTGATTTAGATTTAAGAACAAGTGGAATATCACATGAAAAAAAATCATTTTTTAATTTAGAGGTAAATTTATATACTAATTGTGAGTTGGATTTCAAATCACAAGAAATTAAAGATTCAATTAAATCAATTGTGAAAAACATATTCAAAAACAATATAAATCAAAATAAATATTTTGAGTTTTCCACCTCTAAAAAACTTAAAGAGCAATAAAGTATTGGTTATTGTATATTTATTACAAAAAGACTAAATGAAAAATTTAAGAATATTAGAGGCAAATGAATTAGGTCATGGCATTTTAATTGAGATGGATGCTGGTTGGGTTTCCCCAAAAGATGATTTAAATTTTAAAATGCTTAAAGAAGCGGCGGCAATGGATTATAGAAATCCTTTTGAATTTTATGCTGTTTTACAAAAATATGACACCCCTAATAGAAACGGAAGATTTTATCCTGAAAAAATACTAAAGAGAGAGGCCGATAGATACAAACAAACAATTGCCAAAGGTTTATCTACATCTGAATTGAATCACCCTGAATCTTCACTAATTGATTTAGATAGAGTATCCCACATCATTACAGACATTTGGTGGGATAAAAATATATTGATGGGAAAGTTAAAACTTTTAACCTCTCCTGGTTTTCACGAAAGAGGAATTGTTTCAACAAAAGGAGACCAAGCGGCAAATTTGATGAGACAAGGAGTTACTATGGGTGTTTCTTCAAGAGGGGTTGGCTCATTAAAAAAAGTGGGAGAAAGAAATGAAGTACAAGATGACTTCGAATTAATTTGTTTTGACTTAGTTTCGTCTCCATCAACACCAGGTGCTTATTTATTTTCAAATGCTGATGATAGACATAAGTACGAAGAAAATTTAGATGAAGAGAAAAAAATTAAACAAGAATCACCATCAGTTGGTAAATCTATTGATTTAATGAAAAAATTATCCGATTATTTAGGTAAATAAAATTAAATCTATGGACGAAAAATTTTTTGTTGCAAAAATCACTTATGATTTACCTGATGAAAATTCAGGAAAAATCAAGAAAATTAGAGAAGAAAAACTTGTTAAAGGATTTTCAGTTACAGATGTCGAGGCAAAAGTAACAAAGAAATATGAAGGGTTTTCTCATGATTGGAGGATAACATCAGTTTCAGAAAGTAAAATTGATGAAGTAATTGAATAAGTAATTGAATAAGTAATTTAAAAGTGGTCTCTGACCACTTTTTTTATTTTATAACATATTTATGATAAACATAAAATATGTTATTCAGCGCAATCATACAATCAACGACATCAGAAAATCTCACTTTAAGTGGGAACTCATGGTCTAACTGTTTGTCTTATTTAGAGGGAACAGGTAAAACAATTAAGACAATTACTTTACAAAATAATAATGTTATTCCTAACTATCCCAATCAGGGATATTGTTATAGTGTTGGAATAAAAAACGAAATTACAAACGAAACAATTACTACCGAGATTTTTGATACGTATGAATATGTTTTAGGATGGATTAATTCTCAAACAGGATACACACTTCAAGGTATAATACTTTTTAATAAAACATTCATTTCACTATAATTAAAATAAACTTTTTTGAAGTTGACACTATTTATTAGTTAAATAAATTAAATTTTTCTATGCAAGAAAATAAAAATGTAGTACAAGAGGCACTCATTCAAATGAAAAATGTTGAAGAGGCAATCGCCGAAAATGCAAAAGGAATACTTGCTTCTACAATGAAGGAAGAAATCAACCAGTTAGTAAAAGAATCTCTATCTGAACAAGACGATGAAGAAGAGGTTGGGTTAGATGTAGACATGGAAGACGATGACACTGATACAGATGTTGACGTTGACATGGATACTGATAATGATGATGAAATGGATATGGACGTTGATATGGACATAGACATGGATTCTGATGAAGAAAGTCCAATAGATTTGACTGACGCTTCTGACGAGGAAATTTTAAAGGTATTTAAAGCTATGGGTGAAGAAGATGGTATCATCGTTAAAAAAGACGGAGAGAACATTCACCTTACAGACAACGATACTGATTCTGAATATCTTGTAAAGCTTGGAGAGTCCAAGGATAATTCAAAAAATAAAAAAATGAAAATTAAAGAAGAAATGGACATGGATTTTGAATTTGATGATTCTGAAGAATCTCAAGATGACGACATGACAACTGATGAAGTTATTGATGCAATTTTTAATAAAAAAGGTCATTCATTAGATGAAACTGATGATGAATTTGAAGTTGATGACGAAGAAGAAATTATGTACGAAATTGAGTTTGACGAACAAGACGAAATGGACGAACAAGAAGAAATGGACGAACAAGACGAAATGGACGAAGAGGAAGAAATGGACGAAGAGTCTGACCTTGACGAACAAGACGAAATGGACGAACAAGAAGAAATGGACGATTTGGACGAATCTTATAACCCAAGAAGAACTGTTAGAGAAGCAAAATCTACAGTTAAACCTAAAGGTGTTGGAATTGGTTCAGGCCCTAAATTCACTTACAAGTCAAAAGCTTCTGGTGGATTTAAAGAGGACAAAAAAGAAGGTCCTAAAACAATGGGTACTGGTAAAGCTAAATTCGACTACAAGAAGGGAGCTAACATGGAAGGTAAATCTAAAGTTGTAAAGGCAGAAACAAAAGAAGGTGATGTAACTAAAAAAGTTAACACTTTAAAAAAGAAAGTTTCCGATAAGGAAGAAACTAAAGAAGCTGCTAGAACACTAGGTATGGGTTCTGATTTTAGAAAGGGCGGTTTACCAAAACAAAGAGCTCATTCTAAATTTAACACAGCAATCAAAAATGAATCAGTTAATTCTGAAGTTAGTATGTTAAGAGAAAAGAATGAAGAATATAGAAAAGCATTAAATGTTTTCAGAGAAAAACTTAATGAAGTTGCTATTTTCAATTCTAACTTAGCTTATGCTACAAGATTGTTTACTGAACATTCAACAACTAAGAAAGAAAAGATTAATATTTTAAGAAGATTTGACGATGTTGAAACTTTGAAAGAATCTAAAAATCTTTATCAATCAATTAAAGGTGAATTATCTAAAGTTGATTCAAAACCAATGAATGAATCAGTTGAAACAAAATTAAACAAACAAGTTTCTACAGGTTCTTCATCAACTCTAATTGAATCAAAAACTTATGAAAATCCTCAATTCTTAAGAATGAAAGATTTAATGGGTAAATTAGGGTAAAAAATAAAATAAATAAAAACAAAAAAATACTAAAAATGGGAGCATTATTAGAATCAGGTCTTGTTGGTAACATCGGTCTTAAGCACCTTAAAGTTATCAAAGAAGACACAATCAACAAATGGGACAAATTAGGCTTTTTAGAAGGTCTTAAAGGTCACATGAGAGAGAACGTAGCTCAACTTTACGAAAACCAAGCATCATTTTTAATCAATGAAGCATCATCTACATCTGATACAGGTGCATTTGAAACAGTTGTTTTCCCTATCGTTAGAAGAGTTTTCTCTAAATTATTAGCAAACGACATCGTTTCTGTACAAGCAATGAACTTACCAATCGGTAAATTATTCTACTTTGTACCTAACATTCAGTCATATCAAGACCCTTTGAATTTGGCAAACACAGGAGAGCATTTCGCACCTTACGGAGCACCTAATGCTAACGATGACCAAACTCCAAACAGTGGTTATGACTACAACAACACTAAAGACCTTTATGATAGATTCTACGAAGGTAACGAACCAGCATTAGACCCTCCAGGTTTATTTGACTATTCTAAAGGACAATATTCAGCTATCACAGCACCAGTTGCTACTGTTGCATGGTTAGCTGACCAATTAGTAGCTTCTGCTTACACTACAGGTAACTATAGAAAAGTATTAGTTGTTATGTCAGGTTTCGCATCTGATGGAGCTGGTAAATTAATCGGTCCTGATGGTCAACCAATGGATAATGAAGCTTTCTTATCTGATTTAACTATCTATGGTGTTTCAGGTAATGATTACACTTCAGGTAACACTTCGAACCCTTACTTATTCAGAGTTGTAACTCAAAGATATGGTAAAGGTATTGTTCAGTATGGTAACAACAACGCTACATTAACTTTCCCAGCATCTAAAACAGACGGTGGTCAATATGACAACTTATGTGATGCTCAAGGTAAAATCTACTTAGAAGTTGACTTACAGGTTCCTGTATGTATCACTTGCGGTGGTTCATTAGACGGTTACACAGGTTCAACATTCTCTTCTTCAACGGCTATTAACAATGCATTCACAGCTACTTATAGAATCTATAAGAACTTAGAATTCGAAGATAAGATTGGTGAAGTTTCGTTTGACCTTATGTCAGTAACAGTTTCTGTAACTGAAAGAAAATTAAGAGCTCAATGGTCTCCAGAAATGGCACAAGACGTTGCAGCATTCCATAACATCGATGCTGAAGCTGAATTAACAGCTTTATTATCTGAGCAAGTTGCTGCTGAAATCGATAGAGAAATCTTAAGAGACCTTAGAAAAGGTGCAGCTTGGAACTTGAGATGGGATTACAACGGTTGGAAGAGATTAGGTTCTTCTGCTGTTCCTTACACTCAAAAAGACTGGAACCAAACATTGATTACAGCAATTAACCAAATTTCAGCTCAAATCCACAAATCTACTTTAAGAGGTGGTGCTAACTGGATTGTGGTTTCTTCTGAAATCTCTGCAATCTTTGATGATTTGGAATATTTCCACGTATCAAACGCGGCTCCAGAGCAAGACCAATACAACATGGGTATTGAAAGAGTTGGTACTTTAGCTGGTAGATACCAAGTGTATAGAGACCCTTACTTCCCACCAAACCAAGTGTTAATGGGACACAAAGGTACATCTTTACTTGACACAGGTTACATCTACGCACCGTATGTACCATTACAATTAACTCCAACAATGTACAATCCATTCAACTTCACACCAATCAAAGGTATCATGACTAGATACGCTAAGAAAATGGTGAACAACAGATTCTACGGTAGAATCACAGTTGATGGAGTAAGAACATTTGATTTGAGAGAATTAAGATAATCTGGTCCAACCAATTATATAAAGGGTCCCCACAAGGGACCCTTTTTTATTTATTGGAGTATTTATTATATAAAGTTTTTAGAATGATTAAGCAATCTTGGAATATCTCATCAGATGAAGTTAAAAGAATATTAATGATGCATGAAAGTGCAACAAAGAATCATTATTTGATAAATGAGCAAATGAAAATTACAACGGATTTACCATCTAAACAATTTGAATTGCCTGCTCAAACATTTAAATCAGGTTATCACTCTCAAAATGCTTTAGACCCATCTCAAAAACAACAAATTGAAAATGTGTTGAACCAAATTGCAACTTACATCAATGATAAAAAAGGTGTCCCTATGAGTATCCAAATCACAACTGGAGAATCTACACCAAGTAATTATGACAAAGAAAACAACAAAAAGTTAAATTCTGGTGAATTGGCAAAGTTAAGAGGGGATACTATGAAAAAAATATTAACAGACTTTTTTCAAGGTTTATACGATAAAAAAATCATACCATACATGCCAACAATTCCTGAGCCTAAAACAAATGTTCAGCTTGGTTTAAAACGTGAACCTTTTAAACCAGGAGATAATCCAGGAGACCCAAAATTTTTAAAAGACCAATTTATTAAATTTTCAGTTGAATCATCAGGAAAAGAAACTACAGAATGTTTGTTAGGTTTGAATATAAGGTTTATGTATATAAATCAAACTCCATCAAATGAGCGTCCTTGTAGAGGTGGTCATACTTGTGATGAGGCAATGTTTGACGTTTATTTGAATAAAACTTTAATTGGTGTTGCCAATCTTAATAATGAGGGTTGTACTGGAGAAAATTGTAATAGACGAGCAGATTTAACTGTAACTCAAGACATGGTCAATTCAATAGTCAATCAACCAAATTTCAACAACAAATTAATGTTATGGTACAAATGTAAGTCGGCACATTGTCATTCGTCTGTACCTGAAATTTATATATATAATGATAAAAAAAACGTATTATTTCCTAATCAAACGTTTCCAAATCCATGCGTTGCACCTCAAGCAACTAGAGGAGATTTAAGTAGTAAAGTACTTATGTTTTTAGATGGTTGTGGAAATCCTATTAAAGTTGACCAAACAACTTCAGCGGCAGAAATGAAGAGATTAGGTGACGAAATGAATGCAGATGCACAAGCAGAGAAAGACAAAAAAGATGCAGCAACTAAGGCGGAACAAGAAAGAATTGCAAAAGAAAAACAAATAGAGGTTGAAAACCAACAAAAATTTTTGAATGACATTCAAACGACAGGATTAAGTTTTGTTGCTGGTAAACCAAATACCGATTTATTTAGTAATAATGATAATTTTGAAATTGTAGAAAAAGTTAATCAAGGAGAATCATTATTAGTTACGGTTCTTCCAAAAGTTAAAACTTATGTTCAATTTTTTATGAATCCTTATTCAAACAAATTGGCAAAGTACAACACTAAAATAAATACACAATTCAAAGTTAGTCTACCTATTGTACCAATTTCTACTAAAGAAAGGGAAGGTAAATATATTAGAGAAAATGGATTAATTTCTGTTGGAGAAGGATTATATTTTTCACCGTACAACTTACCTAACACCAAAAATACTATGGGTGTTATAGTTAGACCTAGTTTTGAATAATAGTTTCAATTTCAACAGTATCCTTTAATTTTGTAGTATCGTAGAGATTTTTAACAAATACTTTTGTGTATTTTCTTATTTGTCTTTTACTACCAACATGTTCTTTTTCCCATTTAGGCATTTTGACTAATGCTTTCTTTGGAGAAGAACAAGAAACAAACCCTATCGACAATAAAATAAAAAGTAATTTTTTCATAGATACAAATATATGTAATTTATTGTTTTCATCAAAATAATTTTTTGTATAATTATTAATAGATTTTAGTTTATCAGTCCCCAGTCTCAATGACTGTAGAGTATTCACGGACACGAAGGTATTGGTAACGTAGTCATAAAGCTAATATAAAATTAAAAAAATGAATTACGCAACACAAGTGGGCAAACCGACTGCGCACATCACAAAGAAAAAGTCACGTCTTAAGGTCTATAACGGCCACATTGTCTTCTTAAACGATAAAGACAATTTTGAATTTGAAATTCACAATCCTAAACAAAAATCGGTTCTCTGTAAAATTAAATTAAATGGTGAATACATTTCCAATAGCGGTGTTGTATTAAGACCAGGTCAGAGAGTGTTTTTAGAACGTTTCCTTGACACTAATAACAAGTTTGAGTTCTCTACCTACAAAGTAAAAGATACGTCAGAAAATAGGTCTGCAATTGTTTTAAACGGAGATGTATTAATTGAATTCTATGATGAACAATTATCAAGAAACAATTTTTTGATTTCGAATGGTAGAACAACATACGATAGTGGATTTACTTATGGTGGAAGAAGTAATGATTATATACCAAAATTCGGAACCACAATAAGTACAACTGGCGGTGTAGGATATACAACAACTACATCGACTTACAATACTTCAAACGCGAATTACACAAGTTCAGTTACTATGGACTCACTTAGTGATTTTGAACCATCAAGTTTATTGAGAAGTAAGTCAAAGAAAAAATCAATTGAAACAGGTAGAGTCGAAAAAGGGGAACAATCTAATCAGAACTTTACCAATTCATATGAACAATTTTACTATCACACATCTCACACAATTAAGTTAAAAATTCAACCATTAAGTACAAAAAATGTAAGTGTGGAAGAAATCAGACAATATTGTACCGAATGTGGAACCAAGACAAAAAAGAATTACAAATTCTGTCCGTCTTGTGGAAACAAACTATAAAATGAAAAAGGACCCCGTGAGGTCCTTTTATTTTTTTAATAACTCTGTGTTTAATATTCTTAAAGACTTTGAAACCAACTCTGTTTCTTGTATGGAATAAACTCCTGATTTGTAAGCGTATTCTATTGCTTGAGTCAAAACATAAAAAGATTGTTCAAATGTTAGGTTGTCAGTTAGTTTATTAACATCTTCAGGTTTGAAGTATTCAATACTATCAAATAAAATTCCCGCAGGTTGTTTTTGCTCTTCCATAAAGTAAAATTAATGTATATTTATTATGTAGAAATATATGAATAAAAAAAGAATAAATGAAGCAACTGGTTCAGGAAGTTCTGGACATTTTAAAGTTCCAATCGTATTAGCACCTGAAGATTGGCAACAAGACCAACTTGCTCCATTCAACATTCCTGTTTACAAATATACAAATGCTGAATTGGCGTATGAAGAGGCTGATGGGGATTTTAAAGAAACGCCAAAGAAAAGAGCAGAAATAGAAAAAAGAACTGAAAAATTATCTAAATTGGATACATATTTGAAACATTTCTATACCGACCAAAATGATGATGAGGGTAGTAATTTGGGAGATATTGAACCACCTAGTAAAATTATTAGTCAAGCAGTAGGTCCCCTTAAAGAAGATTTGGCAGTATGGTTTGGTACAAAGAAAAAACCAAAAGGTAGTAAACAACCTAAAGGTCCTTGGGTTAATATTTGTAGAAAAGAAAATGGTAAACATCCTCCATGTGGTAGGTCACATGCTGAAGATAAAGGTTATCCAAAATGTAGAGCGGTTGGGGTTGCTGCTAAAATGTCTGCATCTGAAAAGAAATCGGCTTGTCAACAAAAAAGAAAAGCAGAAAAAACCCATTCAAAATCTGGTACAGGCAATAAGCCTAAGATGACTCATTATGAACCAAAAAATGAGGAACTAACAAATCTAATAAGAAAAGTTATTAGAGAAAGTTTTAATCGAGTTTCTTCAAAATAGTTTGTAAAGAATGTTGAATATTACTTCTAATTTCATCTTCTAAACATTGTCTTTTGTTTTCTAAAATACCATCAAAACTTTGTGTGATATCTTTATAGTCTGATTGACTTGAAAGGTATACAGAATAACTATAAACGTGATTTATTAAATTAATTGTGTTATTTTCGATTACGACAAACATACTTTTGGCCTCATTCTTAATAAATCTTTTACTTGAAATGGGCGCATAAGTTAACTTTGATTCAGGGTCGATAATTAATTTTTTACAAATTTCGACAGTAATTCTTTCTTCTTCTGGTATAGGAGGGGTAGGGTCAAACCTTTCTTTGAGATACAAATAAATTTTGAATAATAAACGTGGAATATATCCCACAACTTTGTTTTCCATTTTCCAAAGATATGAATAATTTTAGAAATTAACAATAGGCACCTGAGCAATGTTTTTTTCCATCTAAACCTTTGATTCTACCTTTGCAAACGCTTACCGCATATCCGTTAGCATATGCGGATGGATAAACCTTGAATTTTGATTTTGCAGCTGCTTTACCTCTTGCACAAAGTTTTGTACCTGTTTTTTTTCTTCCTTCATGAATGTCTTCAAAATCTACATAAGATTTTTGTTTTTTTGTTTCATTCATTAAAAAATCAAAAACTTGGTCCATATTTGTTTTGGCTTCTGTTACATGGTCATCAGCCCAATCGTGACCATTATTAATAATGTCATCAATCATATGAGGGTCAAGTTCTAATAACTTTTCACATTGTCTTTTAATTTGTTCCAAGTTTGAAAAAAACATATAGTTTTGAGACTCTTCCATTTGTTCATTTAACCCATGTTTTAGTTCAAATTCTAAATCCATGTCTCTCATTATTCCATCAGTTATCTGATAAAGTTCTTCAAATTCATCATCACTTATATTATCATCGTTTTCCGCGTTATTTAACAATTGACCTAAATCGTCTTTAGCATTATCTAAATCTTCTTCACTTACTTCGTCAGGATTTAAAACAAAAACATTCTGATAAATTTGTTCAATTTCGTACGCATAATCTTCAAAGGAGTCAGAACCAACTTCTTTTTGTTCTTTAATTATTTTATTTACTAAATTAATTAAATCTGATTCTTTTAATTTTACTAGCTTATTCATATTTCTTATTTACAATGTTAAATGTTAATTGTTTTTTATAAGTATCTTTTTCTCCCGAAGAATTAACTTGTATATCAACGTAATATTGATTTGGAATTTTATCTCTCATGTCAAAAATGAAATAATATTCATTAGGGGTTCTGTTGATAGGAGTCCATTCTTGAACTTGTACTTCAGTTGTTCCTTCTGTAACATATACTCTATAGAATGCTGAAATGTTATCAAGCAATTGTTGTCCAGTGTAGGCTTTTTTAATTGTTACACCAACCTTTCTGATATCCGTATTTAAAATTTGTTCGTTTTGTAATATACCGTAAAAATTGAATCCGTAAATTTGTGGTTCTTTCGATAGACTTCCTATTTGAATACCTGCAGTATATGGTTGTAATACAAATTGATTTTGTACATTTGGGATACTTTGTCCATTGATTGTTAATCCTGACCATACATCGTAGTACTGACAAGGTGTTGGAGAACCACTAAATCCGTTTGGTACAATAACTTCATAAACTCCTCTCGTTTTAAGACAAGTTGATAAAGTACCCATACCTGTTACAGCTTCTCCGTTTCTATCTTCAATTCTAACAATTGGGTCAGAATCTAAATTAACTAAATCACCGTTCTGAAAAATATATAAGTATAATTTATTTTCTTGGTTTTTTAGAAATAAGTTTCTATCATCCTGTATTAAATCATCATAGTTAGTTAACAAGTAAGGTTGATAAAATGTTTGAGTGTGTCTTGAAAAGAATGCAACACTATAACTTTCTGTCAATCCTGTAATGTTTTCTATCTGAGGTAAGTAAGCAAGTCCCCAACCAGTAACACCAGTTATCGAACCATTTAGAATTCCATTAATTTCATCTGACATATCCATATCGATGTCTTCGTTACCAAACTCAAAATGTTGTCTTGTTATGATTGTAAGTCCTGAATAGTTTACAGTGCCTTCATTTTTGTTATTGTAAATTCCTTGTTGAGACCAATTGTCAATTGTTGTTGTTTGATACCAATTCGAAGGTCTTGTAGAAAAACTTCTTGGGTCAACGTAAGTTAATGGAGATGAACCACCAATAGCTGAACTTTTGGCAATATTAAAATCATTGTAATCATATCCTACACCTTCATCCCAATATTGTGGGGAACCTGTTGCTCCTGAAGTTTGAGGTATTCTGAATAAGATTAAATCAAATGAAGTTGCTCTTCTTCTTTCATTAGACATGAAAGAATTTAATAACTCGTTATCAAAAGATGATGTGTTTGTCATCTTTAGTGTGTGAGTCATTGCTGATGTACATCCTGTTGATATTACACCTGATGCAATATTTTGTCTTAGTAAATCTAAATCTAAATTGAAAATAAGTCTTGAATATCCATAGTTTGGAACAACATAATCTGAAGCACCAAAGTTTAACTCAATGACAGGATTTCTTCCTGTATTCACATATGAGTTTGAAATAATTGTATTATTCTTATCTATATAAGACCTTAAAATTGACATCTATCTTTTTCAATAAATATCAATTAAGTCTGATATTTTTGTTTAACACTTTATTTACAGCATTTTGTAACTCTGTAAGTATTTGTGTCGTTGATGTTCCGTCTTGAGTAACAGGTACTGGTGGTAGTCCAGGATATGCGTGAGTATGTGTTGAGAGGAATCTAACAATCAAATTTATGAGTTGTAATAATTCTTCGCCTCTAACCATACTTGAAGTTTTAGGAAGTATTTCATCTGTAAAAATATCTTGGGAAATCCCATATAAGGTATCATCAAAATTAATTTTTCCTTTACCAGGTATTGATGAACTTTGAGATAATATGTAAACTTTATCGGCCCCAAATGCTCCGTATGTTAAAGGAGTATTTGTTATTTTTGATTGAGGTACAATCATTGTTTCAGGTGTTGTTGGAACTCCTACTTTACTTTTTGTATAAATTAAACCATATCCACCTTCTTTTAAAGCAGGGGTTAATTTAATTTTATTAAAAATATCTTTCAAATTTTGTAACACAGTTCCCGATGCTTGAGAACCTGCGGCACTCGATGGTAACATTTGAGAGTATGTTAAATTATTTGGTCTGTAAAAAATTGGGAATTTATTTTGATTACTTGAAAATAATTTCACTCCAGATGCAGTTCTTAACGAATCATTACAAGATTTAATAAAACCATTAATAAAATTAATTGCGTCTTGTTTAGATAACATGGTGAACGATTCTGATGCCGACAATGTTTTTAGTTTTTCATTAACAACACTCCCAACAGTTAAATTTTTTGAATTCGTTGATTGGTCTGCCTTTAATTGATAAAGATAAACACTACCAGCGAATTTATCTTGAGTATTTTCTGGATTGGTAATAACCCACTCAATTAAATAATTTACAGGGAGAATTTTTTCGTTAATCTGTAAAACTTTTTTATCAGGTAGTTTTGTTCTGACATTCGGAAATCTTGATAGTTGTAAAAATCCTCTTTGTTGGTTTGCTATTGGTGTTTCATTTGGTGCAAGAGCCGACCCTTTGAATTTTCCCGCTCTTAATAAAACTTCATCTTGTTTTACAATTAAATCAGCACTACCTCTGCCTAAAACTGCGTTATCACCTGGCTCTGGAAATACACCTTTCTGAATTCCTTTATCGGTGTATGTACCATCTTTGTTCTTTAATGGTTTTGGATTTTTAATTTGCATACCTGTACCTGTAAATTTATTTCCACCGAAATAAAATTCTTGGTACGTCGCTGTTGGGGTTGAAAAAGTATTTTGAATGTAATACTGATTCTGATATTTGAAATCTTTGTTTACATATATTACTTGAACTAATTCATTAACCTTTGGTATTGCATAAACAAAATAAGGTAGTAAAGTATTAAAAATAAAAGGGTCTCTTGAAGTCCAAGAATCAACTTCTTCATTCCAAGGAGGGTCTGTTATTCCTTTTATGATATCATCATAGTTGTCAATTAATAGCACACCTCTAATTCTACCCAACATAAGTGGGTCTTGGTTGTTTAGTACTTTACACTGGAAAAAAATTGAATCGGTCATTTGGCTCTTAATTGATATTCTTTAAGTATGTTTTCATATAACTCTTCCACCTTATCTAAATAATGTGTAAGATTTATTATGTTTTGTTTAGTCATTTCAAAATCTTGAGTTAACACATCCATGTATTCAACCAATTTTAAATTTGGTATGTTTTTTAAATTTTTTTGTTCGTTAATAATATTTTCTAATTCTATTTTTTCCATATTAAACTGGTTTTCCTGTAAGTTTACCTGGATTAAGTAAATCTGGTTCGATTATTAATTTACCATTTTCGGCATTTTCTTTATCGGCACCTCTATGAACTGCTTTCATATAAAATCCCATTAAATTAGGACTACCATCAGGTAATGTTCCTGTCGGTATTCCAACTGATTGTAAAACTTGTAATCCATTTATTGTTGCTCGTTCAGGACTTGTCCCTGGTAAGGCACTTGCTAGTCCCGCTAAACCTGCTGGTAATTTGATACCTCCTGCAGCATTATTTATTAATTTTAATAATAAAAGAATATTGTCAAGTAACGATTTACATTTTCTCGCATCATCAAGTATTTGCAATACAAGAAGGGCTATCTGAACCAATCTTAAAATAATGGCATATTGCTTTGCTTTATTCGAATTGGCAATATCTCCAATTACAACACTGAGTAAGTTAATGATATCTTTTTTAAGAACTTCAAACAAAGTTCTCAAAAAAATTGCACCAATTTTTGAAACAACTTCTATGTTGAATTTTCTAAATTTTTGTAAATAATCAGAACCATCATTTACAATATTGTTAACTTTTCCACCTACGGTGTTACCTGAAGCGATGAAAGTGTTGGCAGATGTGATTGCAGTATTTAAACTATTTTTTCCTTCTGTTTGGATAACAGATAACATGGTAAAAATTGGAAACAATACTTTTGGTGTTAACACCCCTGCAGCAACCGCTAAAGGAAGTTTTTTAATTACGTTAGTGTTTATACTAACACTTGGATTAAAATCTGCATTTAAATAAATTTTCCAATCAGGATTTTGAGATATACTATCAATTATTTTTTCTATTGTTGCAACTTGTTGTTGTGTAGTTTGACCACTTAAAGTTTCTCTAAATTCAATCAACTCATCAACTAAAGAACCATAATCAACAGGAACTTTGATGTTGTCACAATCTTCAAATTCCATTACACGATTTTGAATATTTGTAATTTGTAAGTCAATGTTTCTCAAATCTATTTCAGTCATTTCAAAAAAAGTATCATCCACACCATCTAACTCGGCAATTTTTGAAATACCACTAACATCAATTTCTCTTCTATTATCAAAACAAAGTCCCAAAATTCTTTGGAGAATAATACTAAATTTAGATTGGTCCGAAAGTTGTGACGTTCCTAAATTTGCTTCCATTTTAACTGCACCTGAAAGTAAGTTTACTACTTGAGCTCCAATATCAACAGGGTCAATTAATTTTATAGTTGAATAATAATCATTAAGGAATTCTCCTACTTGATTAGCCGCTGATGACACGGTAGTTGAACTATTTGATAAATTTAAATTTTCTCTATCAATTAATATAACTCTATAATAATCACCACTAACACCAAACTCATTTGTTTTAGTGTATTGTATATCAAATAAGTCTTGTTGTGATTTTCCTTGGTAATACTTTCCATATTGGTCATAAAAAGACCTGCTAACATTTTGTGAATCAGTTCTATTATAGAACTCTTTATTCATAGGGAAAGCCTCTTCTCCGCCATAAGGGATAAATGTATCGTCAGTAGATGGCTCAGGTTGTTCATAATAAACTTTACCTACTTTAGAATCTGGTGAATTTTTCAAATTTCCAAAAAAATCTAAATTTGAAATTGGAATATAAATCCCTTGAGACGCGGGAAGCGTAGACATAGGGTTTAATTGTAAATTAGATTTAGAAATTCCTTTATATGTTTGTTCTTGAGAACAACCTAAAGCTTTTAATGATTCTTCTCTAATAATTCTTTGAACGTCTGGTTGAATTTTAACAGCAACATTTAATAAAGTTTTTCTAAGATATTGTAAAGATTGTGAACCACCACCACTTGTTGCAGTAATCATGTTAAAAAGATTATCCATAGAACTAGGTGGTTCTCTTTGATATCTTTTTTGTTGTTGTGAAATTTTATCTAATTGGGTTGCAAGTTGAGATACTCCTTTAGATAAAGAATTACCCGCGCTTTTCTTAAGTTGTTTTTCTGACTTAGAAATCTCAACTGCATCTTTAATTGATGATATTTGTGAATTGATACTATCAACCGTTGGTTGTAATTGAGACATCTTATCTTAATTTATATGTTTCTTCGTCATTAGTTACGTCTTTCTCAATTAGATTTTGAATAATGTCATCATCCAAATCAGATAGAGTAAATGACTCTATATTATTATTAGATTTTTCCCAAATACTTGATTGGAGCTTGGAAAGACTCAATTTTTTTTCAACACAATCATTAACAATTTTTTGTTGTTTTTCTATTACAGGTCCAATAGTTGTCATGTCTTCAGCATCTTTCAGCATCGATAACATTTTATTTTGGATTCTGATAGCAGTATTTCTTTGTTCTACAAGTTCGTTGTAAATTTCTTGCATCAAAGACAATATTGATTCTTTGCTAAAATTAATTTCTTTTCTTTGTGGTCTAGGCATACCTATAAATAGTTTTTGATTAGTTTTTCATTCTAAGTTGAACTATCAAGTATAACTTTTTGAATCGTTTAATAGAACTTCTAATTTCTTTTGTACTCAAGTTTGTCATCTCTCTTAAAGAAAGAAGTATAACATTCTTATTAAATTTGTTGTTATCGGCCCCTGAAAATATTGTTTGATAGTTGTCAAATAAATCTATTAGGGCATATCCTAATTTTTTTTCATTATCGTTCAAAGATTCTCCTTCAATAAATTCTTTCAGTTCCTTCAAATATTCATTAATGATTATATCGGTATCAACAATATCATCGTCAATTCGATAAACCAAATCAGGTCTTTCTTCAATGCTTGATGAAATATCCTCATACGAAACTTTCCTATTTGTTTCTTTTTGGTCTTTAATAATTTGACCCATCAAATAGTTTTTACAAATTGTACCAAAATAAGAATATGCTTTTTTATTTTTCTCTGGTTTAAACTTGTCCACTTTGGTCATCAAAAAGGAATGAGTATCCACGTGGATTTCATTAAAATCCATATCTTTACGATATAGTTTGTATCGTCTTATGATAGATGAAATCATCTTATCAAGAGGAGCTCTTAAAAATTCATTATATATTTTATTTTTTTCATATGAAGTTTCTGCGATTAAAAAATTCCTAACCGCAGTTTCTTCCCTAACATCAAAATAATTTTCTTTAACTGCTTTTCTACCTCTTTTTTTGGACGAAACATCTTCTGTGATTGCAGATAGTGTTTCTGACATTATGCATTTGCTGATTCATATTTTATGACTCTGTCGTCAACAAAGAAATATTCTTTTTTCGCTGTTTGTACCCAAAATTTAACTTCATCTTCAATCATTTTTACTTCACCAAATTTGTAGTTCCAAAAAATTGAACCTTCTCTCATATTTGTGTGTTTATATCCTAACCTCGGAATTGTCATAATTGAAACAGAATTGTATGATAATCTTAATAAAAATTCATATACGAAAGTTAATTTTATCGAAGGTTTGAAACCTCCAAAATCTTCAATCACTTCTTTTTTGATGACACAACCTGCGGTTTGAAAGTTTTGATAATCTTGAAGAGTTTCATTAGTTAAAAATCCCATTTCTTGTGTAAAATTTGCTGCAAAGGTTGCTTCATTAGTAAATCCTGCAAAGACACCCTTTTCGTCAGTTTCTACTACAACAGGTAAAAACATTTGAACGTTAGGATATGATTCCGAATATTTTTTCACATTATCAAACCAAATCGAAGAATATTCATCATCAAACTCAAATAATGAAATCCATTCACCTTTAGCATTTTTAATTCCATGATTAACTTGAGAACAATAGTTTGGAGTGTCTTTATATTCCAATTTTGTTACAGTTAATCCGCTGAAATCATAATTGTTTAAATGTTCAACAAGAGATTCTTCTGATGTGTGTACAATAACTAATTCTTCAATACCAACTTTTTGGGTGTGTATTGATTGAATTGCTTTATTAAAATATTCTTCAAAGTTTTTTGATTTTGAAGATTTAATTGGTAGTATAATTGATACTGGAAATTTGTTATTCATATTATTCTTCGGTTTTAGAAATTTGTTGTTCAAAAGAATCTGCTCTTACGTTTAGATATCCTTCAAAGATGGATAAAACTTTTGATTCGAATTCTTGTTTATTTTGGTATTTTGATGCGGTTTCTTTCATTGCAGAATATAATTCAGGTTTGATGTTATCTTCTAACCAATTTTGTATAAAGTCTGCAATAAATTCTGTCATTAACGTAACGTCATCAATCCAAATTCCATTTTCTTCGGTCATCCATTCTGGTTTTAAGTCAGGAATTTTTCCAATAACAGGAACATTAGTTGCCATAGATTCTAATGGGAATGTACCAAATCCACTTTTTTCATCAATCCATACACTTAAAAAACAATCCTTTAAAGAATTTGCAAATTCCTTTTCAGATAATCCTCTCATGTCTCTGAATGTAAACCATCTGTATTGTGGGAATCTTAAATAAAATGCTTTAATTAAATTGATGGCATCATTTTGTTCTTTAGCATGAACGGCAACAATAGGCATTGCTGGTAATTCTTTTGGTGAGAATGATTCACTTATGTATGGTTTTACAATGTCAAAAGACGACTGTCTCATAATCTTTTCAATGTAATCTTTTTGAGTTTCTGTTGTTGTCATGCATTTAAAAAACCCAAATTGATTCCACGATTGACCTGGTTGTAAAGTTTCTAACATAAATGCATATTGTTGTGTTAGAACAATTTTACCACAAGGTAAGTTTTTAACTTGGTCCATAACAAAACCAAAAATTTCAGGTAAGATTAAAAAATCTTCAGGTGAAATTTCCAAATTTTGTCCTTCGATTGATTTATGTGGTATTTTCATATACTCTTCTTCTAACCAAGCCACAACACCAGTGTAGTCATTTTTTTCGTGAAGAATTATTGGGTTATACCCATTGTCGTATAACGCTTTTGCCATTTGATAGATAAATCTAACTGAAGCTTTGGCGTTTCCTTTTGTGTCTTGTACAAGAAAATAAATTCTTGCTTTTTTGTCACGTAAAATCTCAATTGATTTTTTAATTTTTTCTTGAGTTGTTTTTTCCATATTAATAATGATTGATAAGTTTTTTATTTAAAAGACTGTTAAATGCCAGTCTGAATGGGATACTTGTGTTTGAATTACTTTTCATTCCTAGTTTTTCGTCTATAACTTCTTGTTCAGATAATATTGTTTCCAATAACATTTTAACCATTTCAAATTTTATGATGTTAATTTTCATTTCAGTATTTCCTGATAAAATTTCGTTAGAACTTTCATCAGACATATCTAAGTATTGTTCAATTTCATCTAAATCAATGTAATAATTTTCTCCTAATACATTTATCATAATTTTTCTATTTTTGATTTAAGTTCTTTAATTGTTGATATTGAGTGTTCTGTTTCTACTTTTGAATTGTAAATTGTGTTATATTTTATCACAATTTTATTTTCAGGATGGTTTAATAATAGTTTAGGATTTGCGGTAAGTAAAACGTCTATTGAATCCCATAACGAATTAATTGTGGATTCTGAATAAAATTTTACAGTTTCAACAAGACACCCAAATTTGGAAATGAAAAAAAGAGATGCTGGCTTAGATTTACCAATTTCATCAGATACTATTAAAATGTCATGGTTGTCTCTCATATCAATATAAAAATCGTTAAAGTCCATCATACTGGATGTTTCAACAGAACCCGCATGTCCAAAAATTTCCATTGTGTGTTCTTTATATAAAAAATTGTAAACTTCATCTTCATCTTTGAATTTTAAATGTTTTGAAATTTCTAAGCTAGTTAAGTCTGACAAAACTTCATAATTTGATTTTTCATCATCTTCTTTAAATGGATTATTTAAATACCATTTTTCATATTCTTGTTGAATTTTTTTGAGGGTATCTCTTAAAACTCCATTCAATTCTATTGCAATTCTCATTCTTCGTATCTTTTTAATATTTTAGTTATCAATGGATTTCTTACAACATCCTCATCACTAAATTCATGAATACCAACGCCATTAAAATCTTGGAATTTTTTCACGGCATCCCAAAGGCCAGTCTGTGTTTTATCTTTATGTCTGTCAAATTGTTCTAAGTCACCTGAGATAAAAAATTTTGAATTGAAACCAATTCTTGTAAGAAGTAATTTCATTTGAGATGGAGTTGAATTTTGTGCTTCTTCAAAAATCAAAATAGAATTATCGATATTCATACCCCTCATATAGGCTAAGGCAAAAACTTCGATTGCTTCAATATCTTTTAATTTTTCCCTATTTTCTTTTCCTATAATTTTGTTTAACAAATAGTAGGAAGGGAAAATGTAAGGGTCCAATTTTTCTTCAACATTACCTGGAAGTGAACCTAATTTTTCTTCGGCTTCAACAGCGGGTCTTACAATAATAATTTTTTCATAACTTGTTTCAGGGTCAGACAAAAGGTCTATAGCACATTTCATTGCAATATAACTTTTACCAACACCCGCTGGTCCTGAACATATTGTTATCTGATTATTTATTAATTTTGTGTAGTACTCCTTTTGACTTTCGCTTAAAAATTTATCTTTTGTTTTTTTCTTTAGTATTGTGTTTATTAGTTGTTTTTTTGTTTTTACTACGGTTTCGGTTGTTGATGGTTGTAATGGTTGTTTTTTTGTTCCTCTGCTCATTTTTCTTATTTAAAGTTTATTTTCTCAAATCTTTATAGTTTTGTATAAAGGAGTCGATAGTCTCTTCCAAACCTTTTTCGAGTGAAGTAAATTCAAAATCTCCAATGATTGATTTTAATTTTGAATTATCTGATGGTTTTCTAAATTGACCAGATGGTTTTGTAATATCCCACTTGATTTCTTTTTTGTAACCCATTATTTTGGCAATCATATTTGCAACATCTTTAATTGGTAATTCTTGTGATGTTGATAAGATTACAGGTTCAGTACTATCATATTTGTTAATTAATATATCACAAATTTTGGCAATGTCTTTTGAATAAATAAATTCTCTCAAAGGAGAACCATCACCCCAAAGTTCAAGATAAGTGTTGTTAGTAATTGCATTATAGCATTTATGAATAATTGCAGGTAACACATGACTATTTTCTAAATTGTAATTGTCATTTGGTCCATAGACATTTGTAGGAATTACACAAAAATAATTTGTACCGTATTGTTCATTATATGCTGATATCTGTACTTGTGACATTCTCTTAGCATATGCGTATGCGTCGTTCGATGTGTGTGGTGGCCCTAATTGTATTTTAGTTTCATTTAAAGGGTATTCTACTTTATCAGGAAAAACACATGTGGATAAAAATGCAATTAACTTTTTTACGTTATATTTCTTTGCATAATGAATGATATTTGTATTCATC
>Ga0209400_1000762_pt1 | contig 27958 bp, 27 predicted proteins | sample M_130807_EF_Meta_FD_187313 | JGI IMG/M metagenome (GOLD analysis project Ga0209400, IMG submission 187313) | Freshwater microbial communities from Lake Montjoie, Canada to study carbon cycling - M_130807_EF_MetaG (SPAdes) (version 2) | ecosystem: Environmental > Aquatic > Freshwater > Lake... | reverse complement strand
GTCTCAGCGACCCCTTCAATCAGGCCATTATAATTTTTAAGAACACCAAATGCGTCAAAAAAAATAGCATCGTAATGTTTTATAACATTTGCAAAAGAAGATATTTTAATCATAAATTCAAATTTATAGCGCTAGTGCCCTAAGTAATTTATCGGCATTAAATTCCTTTTCAATGCTTGGTAAATAGGTGCTGTAAGCTTCCTTTTGTAATTTAGTAGCATATATTTCGTGGAAGAAATATCGGCCATCTTTGATAACATAGTTAAGAATAAAAAACCTATATACTTCTGGTATAAACCTAATTTCCGTTTCAGTGAGCGGATAAACCCGATGGTAGGCTTTAAGAAATATCATAAATCGGTCTTCCATTAATGGGGAAATATTATAGCTGAATACGGTTCTGTCACCTGCATCAGATACAATTCTGCTAAGGAAATAAAAATCTAAAATCCGTGAAGCCATTCTAAACCAATCATAGTCCCAACGAGAAAATAGACTGGTTTGATTTGTGACGGAAAAATTTCCAATATTCCAATCAACAAAAACAGGCAATTTTTGCAATTTATCAATCCTTAGTAAATCGCTGTTTGTAAAAAACCGGTCACATTGTTCTTGAATGACGGAAGCATATAATCTGTGTTCAAATTGGCCGAAATCTGTTGATAAGATGTCCAGCAAATGATAAAGATCTGATTTAAGGGTTTTTGAGGAGGGTGGCAAGGTATTCGATACCCGGGAACAAGCTTTATGAAAGGCAGCAAATTCTTCTCCCAGTCGTTCTATTTGCGTATGATTTAATCGTGCTGGTAATTTTTGGTCAATGGTGACTGGATTATAAAAAACAACCCAGGCATCTATCAAAGAATCTTTATACCTGTGCACAAAAAGTTGATTTCCCTTAATTAAGGAGCGCGCTAAAAAGTGATTAAAAGGTGTATTTAAATTATTAGCAAGGACATTTATGATGGAATGATCCTCAACAAAATGATCATATTTTCCAAAATAAGAAAGCTTAGCTATAACAAAATCACCTTCTGGAAAAATAATTTTGTAAACATGATTGGTAGAAACCCGGGCACTTATATCAGAGATAGACTTAATGGGTCTACTGCTGTCATAAGCATCCCAGGCATGGTTCACAATAGTTGTAAAGTCGACATAGTGCATATCAGATTCCATTTTGCCAGGTTAGGATGGTAGGCTCCTCATTGGTAACGATAAGGGTATGTTCGTGTTGTGCCACATAACTGCCATCGCGGGTAATCATTGTCCAGCCATCGGTATCTTCCTTAACAAAAGAAGCTTTGGTAGAAATAAAGGTTTCTAAAGCGATGACACTATTTTTTTTAAAAACGGCTTTATTATAAGGGTCGTAAAAACAGGGAATCTCGTCTGGATCTTCGTGTAATTTTCTACCAATGCCGTGACCTACTAAATTTTTAATCACTTTAAAACCTCTTTCAGCAGCTTTTTGCTGTATAAATCTGCCGACTACAGCGATTCTCACACCAGCTTTAATTTCTTTTATGGCTGCCAGTAGTATTTCTCTGGAGGCTGAAACCAGTGGTTGTAATCCTGTCAGGTCATTTCCAAGAATGAATGAGAACCCATTATCTCCATAATAACCGTTTAGTTCTGCCGACACGTCAATATTTATTAAGTCACCTTCTTTTAGTATCTTAGCTTTTGAAGGGATACCATGTGCAGCTTCTTTATTTAGGGAAATGCAGGTGTAGCCTGGAAATTTGTAATCCTTTATGGGTGCAGAAATGGCGCCATAATTTTTTAGTAATTGTGCGCCATATTCATCTAATTCTAAGGTATTCATGCCTGGTTTGGCAAAATTAATCATTGACTTTAGGGTCAGAGCCACTGCTTCTCCAGCTGCTTTCATGCCCAATAAATCTGCGTCTGTCTGTACTATCAAGATATTTAACTTTAATGGCGAAAGTTAAGATAAAAAAAAGTTAAATTTAGTTGTTGAAAAAGAAAAGCGAAAAATGAAGGTGAAAGCATTTGGGATAGCTAAAGAAATTTTAGGAAATTCAAGTATTAATATTGAACCAGATAAGGTTTTAACAGTTGGTCAATTGAAAGACTATTTGTTTGAAAATTATCCAGAAATGGTTAAACTGAAAACAATGGCCATTGCTGTAAATCAATCGTACGCATCTGATGAGATGCTCTTAACAGAAGATGCGGAGATTGTTATTATCCCTCCTGTTAGTGGGGGCTAAAATCAAATTTTTGTCTTATACAAATATTAGATTAACACCTCACAATGATGATAAAAGTAACAAAACCTGGTTTTGTAAGCAGTTGCATTATGTAACAATTTACTATTTACAAAATTTCTGATTGTTGAGGAAAAGGAAACTTACAAAATAATTTAGTTAATGCCCTTTCTGAATTTACATAAGAGAATATCATTTTATGGGTTCAATTTTTATCGTCCAAATAATTGTTTTTAATCTTTCATTAATCATTTTCAATGTTTCTAAAATAGCTTCTTCTTTTGGTAATTCTCCATACACTAAGTTTTTAAAGGTTCCAGTATAAATTGATTTTAACTCATTCCAGACATTTTCCAGATGCTTAAAAATAAGTGCTTCATTAGGATGATGAATTAACCACCTATTGTTATTTCTAAAACTTTTTACATCATCATTTGCAACTTTTAAAAGCATTTCATCAAAAGCCTCCGAATGAAGGAATTTTAAATATTCATCTTGTTTAAGAAGCTGATGTAAATCATAAGTGTGCCTTATCTTTTTTTTTAAATCATCCACAGGATTTTCGCCGTAAGAAAAGCGAACTAAACTCATTATTTTTTCACAAATGGTTCTTATTGGTTCTAAAACCTGTAATTGGAAAGGAATTAATCCGTATTCTGTTGCCATATTAGTTTGTTCATTTTTAAGCATCATATCACCAACAAACGAAATAATATTTTTGGTGGTGAAAGGTTCGTAATAACCCAACCAGCTTGATTCCAGAATGATGACATCTCTTACTTGCCCATAATCGCCCTTAAATTCTTTGTTGTAAGAGTGTGCTGTTTTTCGGTTCATTCCCATTTTATGGGTAATACCTTCAATGTTTACTTCTGGCAAGAGAGTTTCTACAACCGTACTTATTGCCTTTAATTTTGATTTTAATTTGCTGTCTGTTTCACTATCACGCCTTAAAACCACCAAATCAATATCTTCCGAAAAGCGTTCTATCATATTGTAACATTTGGAAAGCGCCGTTCCGCCCTTAAATACGGTGTCTTTTCCGATTTTATCGTTGAAAATAGAGAATAATGCGTAAGTAACCCAATAATCTTTTTCTATATATACGGCTGGGATTTTCATTTGCTGTGATGTAACCCTTATATATTTTACGAAAAGCTTTTTATTTAAGTGTAATTTCATAGAATATACCAATTTTTAATATTTGGTAAATCTGTTTCTTTTAATCCTATACGAAATATGGTAATTGGGTTTAGGCTTTCTTTTAAAGGGGATATTTTCTTTTTTTTACCTATGTTCTCAAGCAGAGCTCCTAATAATGCTCTTACTCTTGGAGGATATAAAAGGGCATATTTTATTAATTCGTCTACTTTTTTATCATTAAATTCCTCTAACCGTTTACTTAAAAATTTAACTGCACTTGCTACTGTGCAATCAGGTATCTGTTTAATATCTTTTATAGCATCTAAAAATCCTAAAAACATATAATTAGTTTCTGTTACTTTAGCATAGCTCTTTACAGATTTTGCTTTTATTGCACCTTTTTCAATATTTATTCTTCTATCACTGGCGATTTTAATTCTAAATGCCATTTGGGTAGTTAGATTCATCTGATTATAAAGAGATTCCCCCGTTATATAAGCAATTCTTTTTCCATTTTTAAATAAATAAGGTTTTAGTTTCTCACTATCATCCGGTTCTAAATCACCAAATACTGTCTTTATAGGTTTGTAAAAAATACCTTTTGAAATTTTTTTTATTAAACCTTGCTTTTGTAGTCTCTCCAAGGCTTTGGCAGAAGTTTGGTAGTCTTTTTTCCTAATACTTAAATCAGCATACCCAAAGATTTTATCATTAGGAAGCATTATAATAGTTTTTCGTATTTGCTCAGCTACTTTCATTGGACAAAAATAAGAGATTTTTAATAAAATGTCAAGTTTTTTACGTAAAAAACTTGACATTTTAGGGTAAACCAAATTAACGATATCCACGTATCCATTTGGATAAGTGCGACAAGTTAAAGGAGATTCCTTCTTACCTTAATTGCTCTAAATCTAAAAGGAATTTCTTCTTTTCCAGACCGTAAAAATAACCATGAAGATTCCCGTTTTTTGCGATGCATCTATGGCAGGGAATAACGATAGCAATGGGATTATTCCTATTGGCATTTCCAACAGCCCGAAATGCTTTATCGCTGCCTGCCATGTGTGCTAATTCACTATAACTGACGGTTTCTCCGTAAGGAATACGCTTTAAAGATTCCCATACTGCTATTTGAAAAGGGGATGCATTTCCAAATGAAATGGGCAAATCGAAATCAATCCGCGTTTTTTCAAAATATTGCTTTAGTTGATTTGCCGTTTCAAAGGCAATATCATCCGGGGGAGAAAATGCATCATCTACGGGTAGTGCGTCCACTAATTTTAGGGATACCAACTTTTCGTCTTTTGTAATTATTTGTAATAATCCAAAAGGAGAATCATAAATTAAGCTATTCAATGATGCTTAATTTTTACTTTCAGGCGAAGATAGTAAATTGAAAAACTGATCTAATTTAGGGGTTATAATAATTTCAGTTCTTCTATTTGCTTGTCTTCCTGTTGCGGAATCATTATCCACTTTAGGAGAAAATTCACCTCTTCCTCCAGCGGTCATTCTTTTAGGGTCTACTTGATGTTTTTGTTGCAGGTAGCGAACAACGGAGGTAGCCCTTCGAACACTTAGGTCCCAGTTATCGATGGTACAAGAATTAGAAATGGATAAATTATCGGTATGACCTTCAACTAAAACGTCAATATCATTATGATCATTTAGAACCGATGCAACCTTACCTAAAACACTTTGAGCTCTGTCGTTGATGTCATGACTTCCACTTCTGAAGAGTAATTTATCAGAAATGGATACATAAACAACGCCCTTTTTTACCTCTATGGTCAAATCCTGATCATTGATATCAGATAAAGACCTTTTTAAGGTATTTACTAAAGAAAGACTTAAAGAATCTTTTCTTTGCATCTGACCTGTAAGATCCTGTATATATTTGCTCTGTTCGCTTATGGCCTGTAGCGATTTATTGATACTTTCAGCACCACTTTTACTGATCACAGAAAGGTCAGAAAGGCGATCCAGTAAACTGGCGTTTGTGCCTTTCAGGAGGGCAATCTGGTCTTCCAAGAGACGTATCTGATTTCTTTTATCAGCCAGTTCGCCATCCTTATTTTGCATTTCACGCAAACGACTTTGTAATTCTGTTTCTTTTATTTGAAGCTGGTTTTTTAACTGGCTCAACTGAAACTGACAATCTGCTAAATTTTGTTCAGCAGCTTTAAGCAGTGCCTGTTGTTCCCCTTGATAGGCTAAGTATTTCTTTTTTGTTACACAAGAAGATCCAAATAATACAAGAGAAATCAGAAAAAAATAGGGCTTCATAAGAAGTATATTAAATAGGTTAAAAACAAGTAAAAAATAAAACCAATCCTAAATCTAACGATAATATTTCAAAAAATTGTCTATTTTGGATTTCCTAAATTTAAGGTAATAGCACCTAAACAAAATCTATTTAACTGAAAATGCTTCAAAAACTTATTTTAGGGCTTTTGGCTCTACTATCTCCATGTCTTGTTAATGCACAACAAGAGGGAGAATTTAATATTAAAAAAGTTACTTCTACTATAAAGATTGATGGACTTCCCGATGATGAAGCCTGGAAAAATATAGAGGAAATTACAGATTTTTGGCAATATTTTCCAACCGACACAGTACCCGCACAGCAGGGTATTTCCGTTAAAATATGTTATGATAATCAGCATATTTATTTCTTAGCTGTTATGAAAAACAGGAAGGTTGACAGAACGTATATTACCCCTTCCTTAAGAAGGGATTTTCGTGGAGAAGCAAATGATGGATTTTCTCTAATTATAGATCCATTTCAGGATCAGACCAATGGTTTTCAATTTGGTGTGAATCCTTTTGGTGTGCAAAGAGAAGGTTTGGTATCCAATGGAGGTTCAGAAGGTACTGATTTAAGTTTAAGCTGGGATAATAAATGGTATGCTGATGCAAAACAATTTGAAGGTTACTGGGTGGCAGAAGGTGCCATACCATTTAGCACCCTAAGATTTAAACCGGGATCAAAATATTGGAATTTTAAGTTTTACAGGATAGATAGTGAATCTTCAGAAAGGGTCGTTTATCCAAGGCTGCCCCGACAGTTTCAGATATTAAACCTGGTGAGTATGTGCAGAGGTGTATGGGACGAACCCTTATCGAAAAAAAATACTAATATTGCTATTATTCCCTATACATTAGCCAATTCCCAAGTAAATAAAATTAATAATACGCCCGTTTCTAATCAGGTGAATATTGGAGGAGATGCTAAAATTAGTGTTGGTCCAGCTTTAAATCTGGATCTAACCATAAACCCTGATTTTTCCCAGGTGGAGGTCGATGAGCAGGTTACTAATTTGGATAGATTTGAAATATTTTTTCCTGAAAGGAGACAATTCTTTTTAGAAAATGCTGATTTGTTTGCCTCATTTGGTCAGGAACGATTAAGGCCTTTCTTCTCCAGAAGAATAGGGATTGCCCGAGATCAGGAAACGGGACAGAATATTCAAAATCCTATTTATTTTGGTGCAAGATTAAGCGGTAAATTAGATAATAACTGGAGAATAGGTTTGTTAAGCATGCAAACGGCAAGAGATTTCTCCATTAATCAGCCTTCTGTAAATTATAGCGTTGCAGCTGTTCAAAGAAAAATATTTAGCAGATCTAACGTGGGCGTTATTTTTGTAAATAAGGAACCTTTCTATGACGAAAAAATAATTGGACTGAACGGGCAAAACTACAATCGCGTCATAGGTTTCGATTATAATTTAGCTACAGCAGATAACAAATGGGCTGGAAAAGCCTTTTATCATTATTCCTTTGATGAGGAGAAAAAAGGTAATTCGGGTGTTTTTGGCGGAGATATTGCCTATAATACCTTTCGTTGGGATTTCTCCTTTACTGGTCAATCGGTAGGCGAAAATTATAATCCAGAAGTTGGTTATGCAAGGAGGACTGATTACAGAAGGATTGCTTCTTCTCTATGGTATAATTTTTATCCCAAGGGAGGGTTACTCAATAAACATGGTCCCGGTATTGATTTTGATAATCTTGGAAATGAAAAATATGGACTGACCGATTTTGATGTCAATCTGATGTATCGTATATTATTTAGAAATACAGCCAATTTAGAATTCAGGTTGAGAAGGGAGTTTGTGTATTTATTTAGCCCTTTTAATCCAAGTGGCGGAGGTGGTCTGAGCCTGGAAGAGGGAAAAGGGTATGCCTACAATTTATTTATTTTACGCTATACATCCAATACCAGAAAGAAGATTAACTATTATTTTAGCTCCAGGTCAGGGCAATATTTCAATGGGAACAGATGGAATCTGGATGGAGCTGTAAATTTGAGAATGCAGCCTTATGCGCTTTTATCAATGGTGGGCAGCATCAATATATTGCGTTTTCCAGAGCCTTACAAAGACGCAAACCTATTTCTAATTGGCCCTAGATTAGATATAACTTTCACCAAAAACTTATTCTGGACTACGTTTATTCAGTATAATTCTCAAATTGAAAATTTGAATATAAATTCACGACTTCAATGGAGGTTTAAACCAGTTTCGGATATATTTTTAGTATATACCGATAATTATTACCCTGAATCTTTTAGTAATAAAAACAGAGCGATAGTTCTTAAAATTAACTATTGGCTAAATAACTAAAGAATCCTTATTTTAACTGGTTTACTAGCTCTGTGACCTCTTTCCATGTTGATTCCCAATGGTCTTTCTTCATTGATGGGGCATATAAAACCATTTCAAAACGGTTTAACAACAGGCTTAAGGAATGGATTGTGTTCTGATTTGAAAAACCTTTTTCTTTAAGTATATTTATAATTTGATCGTTTGAAATATTTTCTTTTGGTATATCAAAATGATGAAACAAGAAAGTTCTAAGCCCAAAGCTTAGTTCAATAAAACAGTTTTCATAATTGCCATTAGTTCCATAAATCTTTGCTTGCAGGAAATGATTCATGGTAATTTCAAAAGGAGATTGAATTTTTTCCTTTTTGTTACGATAATTATTTAAATACAATAAAGCCGTACTCAGAAAAGGAAGGGTAAAGCCCAGGATCCATAAAATGTTATTTAAGGAAGACGTTGTTTGGAAATCGTTTTTAGTTAAGGGTATAAAATTTCCATTTTCTTCTTTTTTAACATTAACAACAGCTTGTCCGGCACTAATTTTCAATAGAATAGGATCTAATAATTTGGTTTCATATTTATCGCTTAAGGGATAAAAGTAGGTAAAAGTAGGTTGGAAGGAGAATTCACCTTCTTTTTGAGGCTGAATGATATAGGTAAATGATTTTTGGCTAAACTTTTTCCCCTCATTTTCACCTCTTTCCTCTTCTTCAGACTTTGTGTCATAAAGTTGAAAAGAAGGAGGTAAATTAAGATCTGGACTTTTTATTCTTTTAGCATCTCCGTCACCTAAAATAGAAATAGTCAAATAAATGGTTTCATTTGTTGATGCAATCGTTTTATCTATTGAGGCAGAAACAGAAAAATTTCCCACGCCACCATTGAAATTAGCTGGCATAGGCTTTGGTAAATCTTTAACAGTAACATTTAAAATATTACTTTCCAGATTAACATAATTAATATCGCCGTTAAAAAAGAGAGAGCTAGGTCTTTGAGGATCTTCTTCGAGGAGTCCTACTTGCAAGATGAGGGGTGAAATGCTTTGTTTTCCAGTTTGTTGTGGAAATAAGGCAACACTTCTAAGGATTTTTGTATAATATGTTTTTCCCTTTATATTGGTAGTTTGTACTAAATTATCCATTCTTTGAATATCGGCAGCATAAAAGCCACCATAATCACTTTCCTGAAGGATACTATAATTTTGAATTTCTTTTCTGGTATAGATTTTATAATCAAGCCTGATTTGTTGACCCAGGTATATATTTTTTTGAGCTATTTCGGCACGTATAAAAAAGTCTTGATCATTATTTTCCTGTTTGCCCTCATTGGTTACTAAAATAACCAAGGCATTACTTCTCATTCCTTTTCCCCCAACTTTAATTTTTGCATGAGCTATAGTCAGCTTTCCATTTCTTTTGGGCTGTAAAGTGTAGGAAAAACTCATCTCTCTCTGCATTTGACCATTTTGAATAACGGTGCTTATTCCTCTGTTTGGACCTGAAAGAACAAAAAAATCTTTAGAAAAATCGGGAGAAGTAAAGTCTTCCCCTTCCCCATTTTTCAAAATAAAAGAAACTTCCACCAGATTTCCCGGACGTATGCTTTCACTTTCGGCAACGGCAATGAAGGAAGTCTGCCCCATGAGAGAGCCACTGAATAAAAAAATTAAGCTATATAGGAATGGACGCATTTTACCAATCTTTTTTGACTTGACTATTTGGTTTTCCAGCCTGCCTTAGTTTGGATTGTACTTTTTTTTCCTCTTCGTCCATAATATTTAAAAGGGCTTCGGCTTCTTCTTTTGACAGGTTTTTTTTGGTGCTTTTACCTTGGCCCTGTTGGCTTTTATTTTGGTTACCTGACTGTTGCTGTTGTTGCTGGTCTTGCTTATTATCTTGCTGCCTTTGTTCTTGTTCCTGCTGCTGTTGTTGTTGTTGTTGCTGTTTTTTTAAGGCAACAGACAAATTATGTTGTGTTTCCGGATCTCCGGGTTTAATCCTTAGCGCTTGTTTGTAGGCATCTATACTGCCTTTAAAGTTTCCTTTTTGATAGAGAGCATTCCCTAAATTATAGTAAGCATTTGCTTTTTGGCTGGTATTATTTGTTTTATCAATGGATTGTTGAAAATTATTTGCCGATTCTTCAAATCGCCCTTGATTATAAACAGCATTTCCAAGATTGTACCATGCTTTTGGAGAAGCGCTTTTTTCTAATGCTTTTCTGTAAGCTTCCTCTGCTGCTACCGTTTCTTTTTGTCTATATAACCGATCACCTTCTCTTAAAAATTTATGGTCATTTTGAGAAAAAAGAGGGGTAGAAAAAAGGGCTAAAAGCATTATTAATCTCATTTTTTTATAAGAATAAAAAAACTCAATAAGGAAAAATAAACAGGCGAATGCCAAAAAAAACTGGTAATAAGAGCGATATTCGGAATAAACACGTGTTTCTAAACCAGTTTTTTCAAAACTATTTAAATCGGACAAAAGACTTTTCAACGTTGAAGATTGATCCATATTTAAGGCATAATAATTTCCCCTTGTAATTTTTGCCAGCAGCTGTAAATTTTCTTCTTCTAGTTTAGAAATGATGGGACGACCATTTTCATCTGTTTTGTAAGCATTTAATCCAGTAGAATAATCAGGTATTTTTGCACCTGAGCTCGTGCCAATACCTATTGTAAAAGCAGAAATTCCTTTTTGAGCGGCCTGTCTTGCGGCATCTTCTAAACCAGGTTCATGATTTTCACCATCACTTAAAATAATCAGTGCTTTTCCATTTGATTTTTCATAAGAAAAATAGCGAAGAGCAACAGATATTGCGGAGGAAAAATTGGTTCCCTGATTGCTTACAATATCTGGAGAAAGGGTTTGAAGAAAAAGAAGAAGAGCTCGGTAATCTGTGGTTAAAGGTGTTTGAAGGTAAGCGTTACCAGCAAAAACGATGAGTCCAATTCTATTTCCTGCCAAGGAACGAATGAGTTCCTCTGAAAATCTTCTTAAACGGTCAAGACGGCTAGGCGGCATGTCAGCTGCGAGCATAGATTTAGAAATATCGAGGGCAAGGAATACATCAATACCATTTGTTTTTACCACTTCTGATTTGGTACCCATTTGAGGATTCGCAAGGGAGATGAGGACAAAGAATATTCCTAAGGTAAAAAAGGCTGCTTTCCTCTTATTCAAGCTGTTAACCATATCCATCCCAGACAACAAAAGAGAAGCGTTACCTAGTCGTAATAATTCTTTTTTCTTCTTTCGTAAGAAAAAATAACGAATCAAACCTAATATTGGTAATAGGCATAGACCAAATAAAAAAGCAGGATGTTCGAATCTAAACATAAAAAATATTTATGGAATACTTCGAAACACGGTTATTTTCAGCAATCTTTCTATGAATAAAAGAAGGAGTGCAAAACCGGTAAACCAAACATAAAGATCTTTAAATCTTTTAAATCGGGTTACTTCTAACGTAGTTTTCTCTAATTTATCAATTTCAGTATATATATTTTCTAAAGAGCGCTCATTGGTTGCTCTATAGTATTTACCACCTGTGAGCGTTGCCATTTGTTGCAATAATCGTTCATCAATTTCCACTTGTGCCAGACCAAATATATATTCTCCATCACTTCTTCTACTTACTGGCGTTAAAGCAGCACCTGAAGTTCCCACCCCAATAGTATAAACTTTGATATTATATTTGAGGGCTATTTCAGCAGCAGTTATTGGTTTTAAATATCCTGCATTATTGACCCCATCAGTAAGTAAAATAACAATTTTACTTTTAGCATCGCTATCTTTAATTCTGTTAACTGCTGTTCCTAATCCCATGCCAATGGCCGTACCGTCTTCTAAAAGGCCACATTGCAAATTAGCTAAATATTCCTTTAAAATATCGTGATCACTAGTTAAGGGGCAAGGAGTAAAAGCTTCACCCGAAAAACTTACTAATCCAAAACGGTCATACTTTCTCTTGTCAATAAAACGAGCAGCTACTCGTTTACAAACTTCCAAACGGTTTGGTTTAAAGTCTTGAGCAAGCATACTACTTGAAAGATCTACGGTTAACATGATATCTATACCTTCCGCATTGACTTTTTCCTCTTGAAGGGCTAGTTGAGGTCTCGCTAAAGCTAAAATGAAAATAAACAATGCAATCAGGCGGAATAAAATCAGATAGGGCATTGATTTTATTCGCCAGTTTTTTTTCCATTTGAATAAGGTACTACCCTCTGGCAGAATAATATTTTCCGTATTTAAAATATAATATTTTCTAATTATAAAATAAATAAGCGGAATAATGGCCCACAGGAACAGAAAATAAGGATTTTTAAACGATAATTCTTTGATGAGTTCAATCATAATGAAACAGTTAATTATTTATTTTCAGATGTAATTGAACTTTCCTCGATTAGGAACTGGGTTAAAAATTGTCTTACTTGTAAAAAAGCCTCTTCATGGAAGGAAAAATGAGGTTCTAATTTGGCAAATTTTATAAAATCAGCTGTTTTCATCCAATGTATCATTTCCAATGTAAGCATAGAATAAACAGGTAAGTTTTGGATTTTTTCTAACATCTCAGAGCTTGGTAAATCTAATACATGGACTTCAAATTGTTTTTCCAGGAATGAACGGAAAATAATACCCAGTTCATAATGAAAGTTGACAAAATCTTTTTCCTGAAGGAATTTTTGCTTAGACAACCATTCCATTTTTTCCAGTGCCTCTTGGGCAGGAGAGATTTTTTCAGGTTCGTGAACTGGTGAGATAACCTTGGTTTTCTTTCTCTTTTTTAGCCATAAAATAATTAAAACAAGCAATAAAATTCCAACAATTCCATAAATTATAGGTAGCCAATCTTGCCAGTTTTTATTTTCTTTCCAGATATCTCTAATGGGTTTTATTTCAGCAGAATCTTTTCTCAAAGGAAGAGGTAAAACTTTGACTTGTAGGCTATTTGAAGAAATAGAGTCGTTTGTCATTCTTTGTCCTGTGGCTAAAAGCTTGATAGGGCCTAAAAGATATTGTCCAGGTTCAAAAGAAGTTAATAGTAATTCATTGATTATTTCCAGGTCTCCGTTTTCAAGCGACAATGTATCGGTAGAAACGGTTTTTAATAATTCAAATGGATTCTTACCTACTAACAGATTAAAGGTCGGAAAAGAACGAATTTGATCAGGCTTGTAAGTAGCTTTAATTATTACAGAAAGTGGGTCTCCAATAATTAATTGTTGTCTGGACGACGAAATGGTGATAGTCTGTTGGGCTGACAGATTAAAGGAAAGAAAAAATAAGGAACCAATGAAAAAAGTAATAAGTTTGGTATTCATCAAGAGGCTCTTTTTTTGAAAAATTGTAAAAGGGCAAGTACGTAGGAATCTTCAATACCAATATCTATGACTCCGGTCTTACTTTTTTTAAAATGTCGATTAAAAGCTTCTTTATTTTGTCGGAATTTAAGTTTGTAATTCCCCATTGCCTCTTTGTCGTGCGTATCAATCCAGCCTATTTCCCCAGTTTCGGGATCTCTGACATGCAAAAGTCCTACATCGGGAAGTGCTGCTTCCAGCGGATCGGAAACGCTAAATCCTATTATATCATGTTTTTTAGAAGCGATTTTTAAAGCTGTTTCATAATTATCAGCTTGAAAATCACTTAAAACAAAGCAAATCGCTTTTTTCTTTAGGATATTAGTCAGGTATTGCAAGGCTAACCCAATATCAGTCCCTGATGTATTGGGTGTATAATCTAATAATTCCCGAATAATTCTAAGAATATGTTGTTTACCCTTTTTAGGAGGAATAAATTTTTCAATTTTGTCGGAAAAAAGAATGACCCCCACCTTGTCATTATTTTGGCTGGCCGAAAAGGCAAGCATAGCACAAATTTCTGTAAACACCTCAGATTTTCGCTGATATTTACTACCGAAAGATGAAGAACCGCTTACGTCCACTAAAATCATAATCGTAAGTTCCCTTTCTTCTTCAAATATTTTCACGAAAGGCTCATTGGCCCTTGCCGTAACATTCCAATCAATATTTCTAACATCATCACCATATTGATAACTGCGAACCTCACTAAAAGACATCCCCCTGCCTTTGAAAGCACTATGGTATTCACCGGAGAAAATATTTTTACTCAGCGATTTAATTTTCAATTCGATACGACGAACCTTCTTAAGTAATTCAGCAGTTTCCATAGAAGAGATAAATTAAGGAACCTCTATTTTATTGAGAATTTTTGTAATGATATCTTCCTGAGTCATATTTTCTGCTTCTGCTTCATAAGTTAAGCCGATACGATGTCTTAAAATGTCTGGACAAATCTGCCGAATATCCTCTGGAATGACAAAGCCACGTCGGTGAAGGAAGGCATTTGCTTTACCAGCTATTGCCAGATTTACGCTGGCACGGGGCGATGCACCATATTGGATAAGATTTGACAATTCTCCCAAGCCATAATTTTCAGGATAGCGGGTTGCAAAAACTATATCGAGGATATATCTTTCAATTTTTTCATCCATATAAATTTTCTTGACAGAATGCCTGGCTCTTAATATATCAGCAGGTTGAACTACCGCACGAATTGTATTTTCAGGATTTTCATCAAGTAAACTGCGTCGAATAATTTCTTTTTCCTCTGATAAGGAAGGATAACCAATTTTCACTTTTAGCATAAATCGATCTACCTGTGCTTCAGGTAAAGGATAAGTGCCCTCTTGCTCAATCGGGTTTTGCGTTGCCAGTACAAGGAAAGGTTCTTCTAGAAAAAAAGTTTCATTACCGATAGTCACTTGTTTTTCTTGCATGGCTTCCAATAAGGCACTTTGAACTTTAGCTGGAGCCCTGTTTATTTCATCGGTAAGAATTAAATTAGCAAAAATGGGTCCTTTTCTAACCGTAAATTCATTCAGGCTGGGATTATAAATCATGGTACCAATGATATCGGCTGGTAACAAGTCAGGGGTAAATTGAATGCGACTAAATTTTGAATTTATTGCTTTTGATAAAGCTTTAATAGCCATTGTTTTAGCTAAACCAGGTAAGCCCTCTAATAAAACATGTCCATTTGTCAAAAGACCTAAAAGCAATCGGTCAATCATTTGTTCCTGACCAACGATAACCTTTTGGGTTTCTTTTTTTAAATCTTCTAAAAAAGCGCTATCCATACGAATTTGTGCATTAATCGCTTCAATATCAATATTTTGCATAATAAACACGTTTGTTTTTAAAAATAGTTTACAAAAATGCAGATTTTTTCTAAGAGTGCAAACAACTAAAATCGTTGTTTTTGAGAAAGAGAATCTCTCTTTTCAAAAAGAGGTTTCAGTGGAATATCTTCATCTAGTTTTTTAAATGCCGGCGTTTCTGGTCTTTCTGGTTTTACAGGTTGAAAAAGAGTATCTCTCATTTCTCTTGCTTCAGCAATTAAAATGGAATCAAGTAAACGGGTAGCTTCGGTAAGTAAGTTTTCTTCGCATTGTGCTTTTCGTATGGAAACATATTCTTCAACCCTCTCATCTACTTCATTTTGAATTAGTTGTTGAATTTCTTCAGGAGAATATTCTTCATTATTCAAGCAACTGGGAATGAAAAATAAAAAGTAAGAAAGGAGCAAAAGCAGACAGAGATTATTTTTTTTCATACTAAAAATACTTTAACCTTAATTTCCCCTCTTCTGAAAGGCGGTCATTTTTCATAGAATCAATTAAAACTTGAATTTTTTTTGTTCTGTTTGCCTCACAAGTGGAGTCTAATTGTTTTCCTAAGGGATTTACGATTCTTAAATACAAGGTATCAACTTCCGTTCTTTGGGTAGAAGTAAGTTTAAGTGGCGGAGGTTCTGTGCAAGAATTAAGCAGCGTAAATATCAAAATAAAGAATAGATATTTAAAAAGGAATAAAAAAGGGAAATTGGAAGATAATGAGGGTATCATGGATTAATAATATCAGCGTTACGTTTTTTCCTTAACTCAAAATTTCTTCCAAGGTAAACTTTCCTGACCATTTCATCATCAGCCAATTCCTGAGCAGTTCCTGCTTTTAAAATACTTCCTTCAAACATTAGATACGCCCTGTCCGTTATTGAAAGAGTTTCCTGTACATTATGATCAGTAATGAGTATACCAATATTTTTTGTTTTCAATCGAGCGACAATCCCCTGAATATCTTCCACTGCAATGGGGTCTATGCCAGCAAAGGGTTCATCAAGTAAAATGAAATAAGGATCTACAGCCAGTGCCCTGGCAATTTCAGTCCTGCGACGTTCACCTCCAGACAGGGTGTCACCTCTGTTTTTTCTAATTTTAGTTAATCCAAATTCGTCCAAAAGGCTTTCCAATTTTTCATTTCGCTGATGAGAAGAAAGAGCCGTCATTTCAAGGATTGCCTTGATATTGTCTTCGACACTTAGTTTACGAAAAATGGAGGCTTCTTGAGGCAAATAACTAATACCTTTTTGAGCCCTGCGATACATGGGTAGCGTCGTAATTTCATCTTCTCCCAGAAATACATGACCTGCATCGGGTCTTATAAAACCAACGAGCATATAAAAAGTAGTTGTTTTTCCAGCACCATTTGGCCCAAGTAAGCCAACAATTTCACCTCTGTTAACTTCGATGGAAACCTTTTTCACAACAGGCCTTTTACCGTAATATTTTTCAAGCGTTGTTGACTGTAATAACATAATAGGTTGATTGTAATCGATAGTAAGTCATATTAATCAATTAATATGACTTTATGTATAAAACGAAATCCGATGGATAGTTCAACGGTTATATTTGCTATTTTCCTTTCGGGAATAGTAATTAGGGAGGATGAACCATAAGGGTTTGGATTCCGAATATTAGGTATAGCTGGTTGGTTATATTGTTGAGAAAGATCAGGATTAACAGATAATTCGACGATCATACCAATTAATTTTGTAAAGGGAAGTTCCATTCCACCACCAACGGAAAAGCCGTAGTTAAATTTTCGAACAAAACCTTCAAACGGATAGATATAGGAATAAAATGGATTGATTGAAGGATCTCCAAATCCGAATTTAGTGTTGACCGTGTAATCGCCCCGAACACCAAACATGTAATAAGGCTGCCCACCCATGAAACCACTGCCAACCCTTTGTTTTGCACCTATTAGCAGCGATACATTTCTAAATTCCAGAGGAGTAAACTGGCTGGGTAAAGTCTGTTGGGTACCATCGGGTCTAACAAAAACTGTAGAATAAGTTCGCAAAGAACTTCCTTTGATATGATAACCAGCCTGTGCAAACAAGGAAAAAGGACTGTCTTCCTCATACGATTCTATAAATACACTTCCCTGATAACGAAAAAGAGGTTCTGTTTGAAAACTATTGTCCCACCGTTGTAATCCCATTAACGCGCCTCCTTTAAATCCAAAAGCAGAACTTTGTGCATGAATGGCAGAAGAGAACAGAAGCAAGAAAAACAAAAGGGTAATATTTCTCATAAAAGGCAACTTTTAAATGGTGAAAGGGATGAAAGATACAAGGTAAACAAAATTAAAATGGAATGAAAAGTTAGCATAAATAGTTGTCATTTATCTAACGATTTAATTTTAATTTTTTTCCACTCAATTTTAATTTTGTGCCAATAGTAGGTTCCTCCTGTTCGAAAAATCTATTTCTTTTGCGAAGGGGTTCCAATTGAATAGCATAATAATCGGCAATGCTTTGTAATGATTCGCTTGCTTGAACAACATGCCACTTTTGAATACCATGAAACTTTTTCCTTTTCGGCTCAAGAAAAATACTTTGATTACTGGGAATTTTATCCATCCCTTTAGTGGTCAAAGCAGGATTATATTTAGGAATTTTTTTAATGGGGATATCATATAATTTTGAAATTTCAGAAAGGCTCATTCCCTGTTTTGCATAAACAAAACGAACCTCATTCATTATCCAGACGCCTGATTGACTATTATCTATGACTGCCGCCGTTTTTACAGATTCTTTTTGTAGTATTAATTCCTTTTTATTAACGTTTGTTTCTGATTTTACTTCCAAGCTAAATTCAACAGGTTTTGGCAATGGTTGAATTTTATGGAGGTCAAATTTTTCTATTATGGAAATAAGTTTTTCTCCATAAGAGGGGTCAGTTGCATAACCTGCTTTTTTTAGACCATGTGCCCATCCTTTGTAATCATTTGGTTCTAAGGTAAATAGATTGCTATATCTTGGTCTTTTGGTAAGCCAGAGAGAATGAGCATGATAGCTTTCTTCCGGGGAAGAAAATTTACGAAAACAAGAAGGTATTAAATTACCTTTTGCATCCTTGTCATCATCTATTTTGTAATAGGTTAATCCTGTCCAGTCATTATGACATTTCATCCCGAAATGATTATTTGCCTCTGTTGCGAGGGTGCTAAACCCTGCATTCGATTCCAATAACCCTTGTGCAAGTTTTATAGATGCGGGAATGCCCGTTAATTCCATTTCTCTGAGGGCAATCCATTTAAATTGTTCTATATAATTTTTTTTCACATTAAAATCACCTTGCGCTAATCCGTAAGATATAAAAAGAGGAACAAGAAGAAGTGTTAGGCAAAATTTATCAGACCGAAATAGGGTGATAAAAATGCGCGTGCTATAAATAAAAAAAAGGTCTTTAATTATAAGGTAATCACGCCAGCTTACTTTAATACTAATCGTACGCTCCATTTTCGTTTAATTCCAAAATCTCTTTTAAAAACGCAAAGATATCATTTTTGATATTTGACATCATATCATTTTAAATTCGATCTGTTTTTTGGTGCAATGGTGAAGACGCGAAGCATCGCGTCTCTACGGGACGGCCAATTTTCCACGATCGCCAAAGGCCAGAACTAACTTATCTAGATGGGCGAAGCGAGGGTCATTGGTAATACCTTTAGCATAACGGGCATATATTTGCTGTATAATGGTAGCTACTTTGAAACAGCCGAAGGCAAAATAAAAGGCACTGTCCGTATGGTTTCTACCGCTTAACTGAATATAATAATCCCATATTTCCTGTCTCGTTTTATTCCCTGGAAGCCAGGTTAAATTGGCGAAACTTTTTACAAGGGGATTCATTTCAGTCGCCTCAAACCAATAAGCTAAAGAGGTACCCAGATCCATTAATGGATCTCCAATGGTACACATTTCCCAATCCAAAACGGCTAATATTTCAGCGGGATTGGATTCATTGAGGACAAGATTATCAAATTTGTAGTCATTATGAATCAGGGAAATATCGTTGGTTGAAGGCATGGACAAAGGCATATATTCCATTAGGAAATGCATGCTTGGAATATGAAAAGTTTCTGCATTTCGATATCGGTCTATCCATCCGGAAACTTGCCTTTGCACATAACCTTCGGGTTTGCCTAAAGTGGATATATTAGGTTGAGTGCAATCGATGGCATGTAAATCGACCAGATTTTTCACAAAGGAATCGGATAGCGCTGACATCGTTTTTTCGTCCAGGGAAATGGACGTAGGAAGAGCATTTCTTAAGATGAGCCCTTCTACTTTTTCCATCAGGTAAAAGGGTGCACCTATGATGGTGATGTCATTGCAAAAATGGATGGGTTTGGGTATTTTATGAAATAAGGGATAAAGCAAGGAAAGAACTTTGAATTCCCTCGACATGTCATGTGCGCTTTGAATATTTGCACCAATGGGTGGGCGGCGAAGCACCAATGCACCTATATTTGTTTCCAGCAGATAGGTTAAATTGGAATATCCACCTTGAAACTGTTTTACATGACGTATGGTGTGAACATCAGCGAGGACCATTTTCAGGTAATCCAGCAGTTCTGGAACAGGTAATTCTTCTCCTTTTCGAGGATTATTTAGTATATCAGCCATGAAATATTAATCGTTATGTACCTTTAAACCATATTGTTGTAAAATTTTTCGTGCCAGAGAAGCCTTATGTACCTCATCGGGACCATCATAGATCCTTGCCCCTCTTTCCTCTCTATAATACAAAGCCAGAATAGTATCGTCAGTAACTCCGAGAGCCCCATGTATTTGAATGGCACGATCAAGTACTTTATGTAAGATGCCAGCTACAAAAAATTTGATGGTTGATATCTCCAAAGCGGCAGCTTTTTGACCTAAGTTATCCATTTTTTCTGCTGCATTAAGAACCATTAATCGGGCTGCATTTATTTCAGCCCTGCTATCTGCAATCATTTCCTGAACCATCTGTTTTTCGCCAAGGAATGATTTTACACCTGTTTTACGCGTTGCAGCACGGTGGCACATTAGGTCAAAAGCTCTTTCACAAATACCAATCCACCGCATACAATGGTGTATTCTCCCCGGGCCAAGCCTTTCCTGAGCTAACTTAAATCCTTGGTTTTCGGGTCCTATTAAATCTTTTTCAGGTACTTTTACCATTTCATAAATGATTTCACCATGACTTGCCCAGCCAGTTCCTGCATGTCCCATAATGGGAATATTTCGAACAAGATTAAAACCAGGCGTATTAGTTGGAGTTAATAACATACTGGCTCTTTGATAAGGATTTTCAGCTTCAGGATCAGTAACGGCCATTACGATAGCAAAAGAAGCACCGTCAGCGGCGGTAGTGAACCATTTTCTTCCATTAATAAAGTAATGACCCTTTTCTTTGCTTGCAAGGGTATTTAATAATATTGGGTTTGAACCTGCATTATCGGGTTCAGTCATTGAAAAGCAAGAACGAATTTCCCCATTTAACAAGGGGAATAAGTATTTTTCTTTCTGCTCATCATTGGCATATTGAAGCAAAAGTTCAATGTTTCCAGCATCGGGAGCCTGACAATTACAAGAGAAATGTCCAAAAAAAGATCCGCCGAGCACTTCACTTATCTGAGCTACTTCGGTTAAGGTGTAGCCAGGACCACCATGGTGCTTAGAAAGATATGGATTCCATGCGCCAATTTCTTTAAGGAAATCTCTCTTAGTTCTTATTTCTTTTTCAACCTCTATCCAGGGCATTTTTAGCCATCTTTGTTCGTGTGGAATGATTTCTTTTTTTAAAAAATCATTAAGATTGATAAGCAAATCATTCAGTTGATTATTTTCCGGAAGGGTAGAAATAGTATTCATAACCAATAGTTCTGTTTAATATGGACAAAGTATGGATGGAAGATAGTAATTTCGTGCTAATTATTGATAATGACAGAAATAAACATGGAGGTAATAAAGAAATATTTTCCAAGACTTACAGAAAATCAAAGTAAGCAATTTGCACAACTTCCTGATTTATACACTGATTGGAATAGCAAAATCAATGTTATTTCAAGAAAGGATATTACAGAAATTATGACGCACCATGTTTTACATTCTTTGGCTATTGCAAGGTATATAAATTTCAAACCTAATGCAAAAGTTCTAGACCTTGGCACAGGTGGTGGCTTTCCGGGGATTCCTTTAGCCATTTTTTTTCCTGAAACTCAATTTATTTTGATGGATGGAACGGGAAAAAAAATTCAGGTGGTTCAAGGGGTGGCCGACGCACTGTGTCTCAATAATGTAACCGCTATACACGGGCGCGCGGAAGAGAGTAAAACAAAGGTAGATTTTGTGGTGAGCAGAGCTGTTGCACCGCTTAGTCAGTTGGCGGAATGGTGTATGCATTTGATAAAAAAGGAGAGTATTCACGCTGTTCCCAATGGATTATTTGCGCTCAAAGGGGGTCAGTTGAGTGGAGAAATTAAGGAATTGCCCCGACATTTAATCACAGAAAAACACCCCTTGAGTAGTTATTACAAGGAACCCTATTTTGAGGAAAAATATTTGCTATATGTACAGTAGTATTATCATTTAGAAATGGGCATTAAGCCGAAATTAACTAAAGTTTAGGAGCAATTTTTGCGATATTTTTATTTGATGTTAATTTCAATTTCCCTCTGCTTTTGGATGAATATTATCAAGTCAAAACGGCATTCAACAAAATATTGATTTTGGGAAGTTTTTTACCCAAAGATATTTTTAAAAGGTTTTTAATAAAATATTTGAGTGAATGAACAAATATCTTCTTCAGAAATATTTTTAATGAGTTTCTACTATTTAATAGTTCACTCTATTGCATGTCAAATATCAGTTTTACTTTCCATAGTATTTTACTGTTGAAATATACTTTAAGCCACTATTAATCGTGCATTCCTTTACCGTTAAAAATATCGGGCATACATTTTTCAATCCTGGATTCTCTGGTTTTAGCCTGTTTTGGTGCTGCAAAATGAAGAAGGTATCCTCTTTGCCGACCGGGAGTTAAGGCGTAAAAAGCTTCTTTAAACGTTTCATTTTCTTCAAATTTCTGTTGAAGCTCCGTTGGTACGGGGTAATCAGAAGTCTTTTTCATCTCAATCCTCAATCCGGCATTTTCTATTTCAACGGCTTCAAATATATATTCCTTCAGGGTAGCTTCGATAGCTAAAATTTGACTGGGATGAGTGAATTTAATGATGCGGCCACCCTGAACATTTTCCCCTTGAGAGATCAATAACTTCTGCGGATCATTTAATAAGGCACCTTTTAAAAAACTGATAATACAACTATCCTTGAATGCGCTAATCATAAGAACATTATGATTTTGGTGGGTGTAACAAGGTTGGCCCCATTTGCATTCTTCAGTTAAACCACATTCCAATAAAATATTTCTTAACAGTTCCAACTCTTTAGCCCATGTATGGACCTTACATTCCGGCGTTCCACCCAGAGAACATCGTCCGCAACCTTCTAAAAAATAAGTTTCAATATCCCTTGTCATTTCTAAAAATATTTTAATTTAACGTGACCCCAATAAAAAGTGGCAGTTCCAATGAGTAGATTAATCATTCCCGCCAACGATTCCCAAGGTTTGTCATACAGCGTAAAAATAATCATCCAAACGGTAAGCAACACAAAAATGATTTGAAAAAATGGGTACCAGGGACTTTTAAATTCTGTGTCACTTTCATTTTTAGGTTGTTCATTTCTTAATTTGTAAATACCAATGACCACCAGCATAGAAGAAAGGGAAATTAATATTCCGCAGTAAATTAAGATTTGTTCGAAAGTCCCTGTTATAATCAAAACACTACTAATAACAAATTGAAGCCATAAAGCCTTGACAGGCAGTTGATTTGATTGCATTCTAAATGAAAAAAGAAAAGAATGGTCATTTGCCATACTTGCAGTAATTCTGGCACCAACCCAAACCATAGCGCTGACACTTGAAATGAGTGAAATAGAAATAGCCAGGCCAAAAAGATTACCAACAGCTTTACCAAACATTTTTTGAGCGGCTAGAGAGGCCACATTTAATTGCCCCTCCATTTCTCCTAAGGTCAAATGCTTTAAAAATATATACTGTAACAGGGAATATAGTATGGTAACAATAACGGTACCTCCAATGAGTACGATGGGTAGCGATTTTGAAGGGTTCTCAAATTCATTGGTAATATAGGCTGCTGCATTCCAACCAGAATAAGAATAAACAACGTAAATCAGGGCTATGGCAAAAGCTGGAGAAATGAGTTCTGTTAAATAAGAAGCGTCGGTTGTATTTGTTCCAGATGTTATACCAGGTAAAAAGGTACCCATAACAATAAGAAATAAAAACAATACCATTTTAATGACGGTGCTTGAATTTTGAAAAAGAGCGCTAATTTTTAAATTTCTGGTATGAATAAATGTTATAATGCCTATAACTACGATCGCTGCCCATCTTGGATTTACACTTAAATAAGGAAAATAGGAAATTAAGGCCATCGCCGAAAGGGCTATCGGTGCTGTAAATCCAACGGTTAACGAAATCCATCCCGATAAATATCCAATCAGGGGATTATACAAATGGGAAAGAAAAGCATATTCCCCTCCCGATTTTTTGATATTTGCACCTACTTCTGCATAGCTGAAGGCGCCTGATAATGCAATGACACCCCCTAATATCCATAGCGTCAGAATGGTACTTGTCTGATGGAGGCTTTTTACTTGAAAACCAAGACTAGTGAAAGCACCCGTTCCAATCATATTGGCCAAAACAATGGCAAGACCTGTGAGGGTCGTTATTTTATAGGGGATAGTTTTATTTTGACTCAAACAGATAGATTGAATGTAAATGAGTTAAAAAAAGTTCGTGTAAATTTAACTTAAAATATAAGATGCTTTATACAACAAAAAAACTAAAGTTATTTTTTCTTTTTTCTGGCACAATACCTCTTTTTGTTAGCATATCTCTAACAGCTTTATAGTTATCAACATGTTCCTTTTCAATCGGATTATGACCTTTCAAGTTATTGCTTTGTGCGTTCAAACTTGTCATTTCAGCGGCAAGGTCTTTAGCTCTAATATTAATAGTAGGCAGAAAGTCTGCCACCGGCCTGCCATCAGGAACTTGCATTTTTTTCTTTAATTGCTTTTCCGTTTGGCTTAGTTTTTCTCGAGCTTTCACACGCTCAAATTCTAGTAAACATTGTTCGACAAGTTCAGCTCTGCGTGTTTGAACGGCCAAATAATTTTGAGCAAAGGATATTTCCTCCTTGCGACTATCGCCATTTTGAGCAATCAGGTAACTTGCATACCTTGAAAGTAGAATATCATCTATCTCATCTTTAGCGCCTTTTCCTTTTGTTATCATCTTCCTGACGTCAGGAAAGTGATCAGTAATTTGTTCGCCGGCATTTTTACAAGATTCTTTGGCTTTATCAATTACTCTTTGAAAATTATCCCATTTAGAATAGCCAAGTAAAGGCTGAAGATCTCTTGCACTCCAACATTCAATTTTTGTATCGTTGAAAACTACTCTTTCAATTTACGACAAATAAAATGAAAACGAGATAAATAAGAAAATGCTACAGAAAAATTAAAGAAAGGTTATTTTGACAAGGGTTTCTACCTTTAACTTTTCTTATCAGTTCCTATGCCGGGAAACAAATTGAACTTATTTGATATTATTATTAAAAACATGCCATGATATTTCATTTTGATAACAGCTATGGTAAGCTACCTGAATCTTTTTATGTTCCTACCAATCCTACACAGGTACCTGATCCTTCTGTTTTGTTATTCAATGACAACTTAGCCAGGGAATTGAATTTGTCCCCGGACAACATGGATATGGAAGAAGTGGCTGCTTTTTTTTCAGGAAATAAATTAATTCCCGGCTCAATTCCAATTGCCCAGGCATACGCTGGTCACCAATTTGGAAATTTTACCATGCTGGGAGACGGACGAGCTATTTTACTGGGGGAACAAATTACAAAAACGGGTAATCGATTTGATATTCAGTTAAAAGGATCAGGTTATACTGCCTTTTCCAGAGGCGGCGACGGGCGTGCAACCCTGCGGGCTATGCTTAGAGAATACCTGATAAGTGAGGCTATGGCAGGTCTGAAAATACCCACCACAAGAAGTTTGGCAGTAGTTAAAACAGGCGCCAAAGTTTACAGAGAAGAAGTACATGAGGGTGCCGTATTAACGAGAATAGCTTCGTCACATGTAAGAGTGGGTACTTTTGAGTTTGCCCATCGGTTTGTACCCAATGAATCGTCTATTCTAATGGATTATGTCATTGAAAGACACTATCCCGACCTGAATTTGTCAAAATCAAAGGCCAAAGATTTATTGGAGGCGGTTATGTTACGGCAGATTGATTTAATCGTGCAATGGATGAGGGTTGGATTTATACATGGTGTCATGAATACTGATAATATGTCTATTGCGGGGGAAACCATTGATTATGGTCCTTGTGCCTTCATGAATACCTATCATCCGGAAACTGTTTTTAGTTCTATTGATACCCAAGGCAGATATGCTTTTGGAAATCAACCATCTATCGCGCAGTGGAATATTGCCTGTTTTGCTGGTTCGTTATTATCAATGATTCATGAGGAAAAAGAAGTGGCTATAGAGATGGCCAAAGAGGTTTTAAATTCATTCCCACCTATTTATGAAGAAAAATGGCAGGCTATGATGTTTAAAAAACTAGGTTTTTCAAAGGAGACAGATCTTCATCTAAGAAAAAATTGCCTATTCACCCTGTTAGATTGGATGACTAAAAATAAAGCGGATTATACGAATACTTTTTTGGTTTTACAGGGAGACATGCCAATGGAAGGTATTTATTTGCAGGAGGATTTTCAGTCATGGTTTATCAACTGGCAAGACATAGAAAGGGGAAATGAGGATGCCAGATTAAATAGGATGCGGGAAAATAATCCCCTATTCATTCCCAGAAATCATTTGGTTGAAAAAGCCCTTGATGAGGCTTGTTTAAACGACGATTTACGGTTTTTTAAAGAATCACTTGGCATTCTTACCAATCCATACACACAAAATGATGCAGCTGCCTCATTTATGAATGTTTCTGATAATATCGACTCTGGGTATAAAACCTTCTGTGGTACCTAGTAAATGCTATTTCTAATTTTTTACGATTTTTTGAACTGCTAAAATTCGGTCTGTTTGAATTAAATCTACGCCCATGTCGCGTGCTTTAATATAATTGATTTCCGTATCAAGAGGCCCCAATAGGTCGGTAAATACTTTAACACCCAATCGATGGATTTCATCCACCATCTCTTTCGTTAAGGAAAGCCAGGAAGCATCAAAGGCAAAAGGTTTTAGTTTATTGAATTTTTCGATTATTTCATTAGGATTTTTAAGAGCAGGAAGTAATTTAGCCCCCTCGAATTCCATTTTCAAACGATGTAAAAAATCGTCAGAACCATAGAAAACGGAATTTGCCTCCAGGTTATATTTCCTTAACATAGAAATTAGCGGTTTGGGTTCCACATCCTTCGCATCGATATAAAAAAAAGTTTTAGCCTTATGGGCTAAATTCCATTCATAAATAAGTTGGCAGGATTCCTCAAGGGTAGGTATTTTTTCATTTTCAAATACCGCTGGATACCCTTTCCCAGCGGAAAGAGTTTTAAGAAATGCAGCATTATATGTTTTAAAAGGACCCTTTCCATTGGTTGTCCGATCAAGATTTCCATCGTGCATAATCATTATGACCTGGTCTTCCGTTGTTCTGACATCAACCTCGATATAATGGACTTCTAAAAGTAAGGTATTTCTAAATGCAGCTAAAGTATTTTCTGGAGCAGAACCATCATTTCCGCGATGGGCAGAAATATATTGTGAATGAACAGTAAGGGTAAAAAATAAGATTAAAAGAAGGGTAAAGCAGCATTTTAGGCTTCTTAGTACTTTCATGGGAATAAGTATTTTTACCTTAACAATCGTAAATAAATTTATAACATTTTGATAAACCATCTAATAATTTTTTTTCTAATTAGGAGGCATTTACAGTCAATCATATCAATGACTTTACCCTTATTTAATCTGTTTTAACAAGAATAAAAATTGGGAAAAATTGACAAGGGTATGAACGAGTGCTGCGTAAAATACATTTTTCGTTTTCAAATAAGTGTACCCATAAGCCCATCCAGCTACAGCAGCAAGTCCTACAAAAATGATAGAATCTTTATGAAAGTGAGCTAAGCCAAAAACCATACTAATAATGGCAAGTGCGGTATAAGTTCCTACTGCCTGTAAGGACTTTTTCTCCAGGTAATAAGCCATAAAAAACAAGGCAAAAGTTATCATCACTGGAAACCAGATATATTCAATGGCTAAGGCATACCCTGCGAGAATAGATAATACCAGAACAATTATTAAGCCATAAATCCAATAAGTTTTCCATGCATTGGCACGTTTGATTTGTTGACTTAACATATTTTGTAATAATCCACGAAAAAAGAGTTCTTCAAAAAGAGCTGTGCCAATCCAGATACGCATCATCTCCAGCAAAGATTTTGAAAAACCGTCTTTAATAATCTCCTTAAAAGGGTCTGGGTTTACAAAACCTAAACTAAAGGCAATGATAAAAACGAAGGTGACAAAAGAGAGCCAGGAAAGTATGGCGATGCCTAAGAAATGGAGTTTAAAAATGGGGTAAAATCCAACGTCCTTTAATTTTCTAATATATCCAAAGCTATTGGTCAAGAGGAGA